>JAEEGL016913021.1_pt1 | contig 16342 bp, 12 predicted proteins | sample 9134231 | NCBI WGS metagenome assembly JAEEGL01 (sample SAMN16246548, study PRJNA631951) | gut metagenome | biome: gut microbiome; feature: rumen; material: fiber-attached | host: Bos | place: Iran: Karaj | collected 2018-10
AGGGCGAGACTATCGATAAGCTGCTTTACGGCGGATATTCTACAATATCCCTCGGATATGCAGGTCTATACGAGTGCGTGTACTACATGAAGGGCAAAAGCCACACTGATGAGGCAGCAAAGCCGTTCGCTATGGCAGTAATGCAAAAGATGAACGACAAATGCGCAGAGTGGAAGCGGGCGGAAGATATCGACTACTCGGTATACGGAACCCCGCTTGAGAGCACAACGTACAAGTTTGCGAAGTGCCTTCAGAATCGTTTTGGGGTAATACCCGGCGTTACTGACAGGAACTCTATCACAAACAGCTATCACGTACATGTGACAGAGCAGATAGACGCATTTACCAAGCTCAAGTTTGAGTCAGAGTTCCAGGCACTTTCACCCGGAGGAGCCATCAGCTACGTGGAAGTTCCGGATATGAACAACAACATTGAGGCTGTTATCTCAGTAATGAAGTACATCTATGAGAACATCATGTACGCTGAGCTCAATACCAAGTCCGACTTCTGCCAGTGCTGCGGATATGACGGAGAGATCAAGATAGTCACAGACACAGACGGCAAGCTGATCTGGGAATGCCCTAACTGCGGAAACCGCGATCAGAACAAGATGAACGTGGCAAGACGTACCTGCGGTTACATCGGAACCCAGTTCTGGAACCAGGGAAGGACCCAGGAGATCAAGGAGAGGGTTCTCCACATGAGCAATCCTAAGCTCTGATACACATTATATTGTGGCTGAAATAGCTTTTTTGCCAAAAAAACACTTTATATTGTGTCTGGTTGATGTTATTATATAGAAGTACAGATAGTATAAACATACCCGTGTAGAGTATGTTTGGGGGTTATGAATCATGTAAGATGCGGGCCGGGAGTTGATCCCGGCCTGTATTGCATTTGAGGACAGGATATGAACTACGGACAGATTTATTATAACGATGTTGCAAACGGCGCAGGCTGCAGGACAGCTCTGTTTGTCTCAGGCTGTACCCATCACTGCAAGGGCTGTTTTAACGAGATGACATGGGATTTTGGATATGGAGTCCCCTACACAAAAGAGGTAGAGGATGAACTGGTCGAGTCTCTTAAACCTGATTACATCGCCGGGCTCACCATCCTTGGCGGAGAGCCCATGGAGCTCGTCAACCAGAAGGAGATAAGACCACTTCTTGAGCGCGTTAAAAGAGAAATTCCAAAGGCGACGATATGGATCTACTCCGGTTATCTCTGGGAGGAACTCACGGATCCGGACAATAAAAGATGTCATGGTGAGGATACAGATATCATCCTTTCAATGACGGATATTCTGGTGGACGGTGAATTTGTGGAAGATAAGAAAAATCTTATGCTGAGATTCAGGGGATCCTCCAACCAGAGGATAATAGATGTGCAGGAGACACTTAAGGCCGGAGAGATAATGCTGTCAAAATATAATGAGAGCGACAGATCGAGAATGCTGTAACAGATTATGGGGAAGTCAGGGGAAGTCAGGGGAAGTCCAAAAAAGTTCAGTATTTTCTACATTAATTCCAATGTAAGCACTTACACTTGAAATTAGCATCTATTATTATAAATATATCAGCAGTATATTGCCTAGTATAGTTATTGATGGTAAAAGGAGGGCGGACAATGGGAGATGGTAGATTTGATCTGTTGACATTCGGCGAGATTATGCTTCGTCTTTCTCCGCCCAATTACGAGCTCATGACCAGGGGAGATGTGTTTGACAAAAGAGCCGGCGGCTCAGAGCTCAATGTCGCTTCCGGTGTGGCCCTGTTGGGACTTAGGTGCGGCGTTATCTCAAGGCTTCCAAAGAATGCCCTTGGAACATATATCAGGAACAGGATAAGATTCGAGGGAGTATCGGATGACTATCTGATATATGACGATTCTCCCGAGGCAAGGCTTGGCATTTACTACTATGAAAATGGCGCAGCTCCAAGAAAGCCCTCAATAGTGTATGACAGAATGAACTCATCAATAACCAGGATCTCTCTGGAAGAGATACCACAGGATGTTTATTCTGCTACCAGAATGTTCCACACCAGCGGCATTACACTGGCTCTCAATGAGAATACCCGTAAGGTCTCTCTGGAGATGATAAAAAGATTTAAGGAAAACGGAGCACTTGTTTCCTTTGACTGTAACTACAGGGCAAATCTCTGGAGTGAGGAAGATGCCAGAAGTACCATAAGGAGCATCCTGCCATATGTTGATATCCTCTTTGTCTCAGAAGAAACCTCCCGCCGCATGATGCAGAAGGAAGGCGAACTTTGTGACATAATGAAGAGTTATACACAGGAGTTTCCGGTGAAGATCGTGTGCACAACCCAGCGGGAAGTCATAAGCCCAAGAAAGCACAACTTCACTTCCACCATCTACAGTGCAGAAAGCGATCAGTTCTATACTGAAAAGCCCTATACCGGCATAGATGTAATAGACAGGATAGGTTCAGGAGACGCCTACGTATCCGGCGTGCTCTACGGATTACTTAAGTACAATGATCCGGCAAAGGCCCTGGCCTATGGAAATGCCACATCCAGCGTCAAGAACACGGTTCCGGGAGATCTTCCGGCCTGTGACCTTACTGTGATCGACAGCATTATCAGAAACCACAATGCAGACGGACCGGTAAGCGAACTTAACCGCTGATCGCTGCAGGCACATATTAAATAAGCCATAACGTAAACCTTTCATAAAACCTCTCATCGTGGGCTTCCCACGAAGAAAAAGACCGGCTCACACCGGTCTTTTTTCTTTATTATTTAGTAGAGAAATCTTGACAATATCCCAATTAATGTCTAAATTTTTAAGATATAATATACACAGGAGTAAGAAAAATGGCTGATAATAAAAAACTTGTTTCAGAAATAACCTCAATGGATGAGGACTTTACACAGTGGTATACGGATGTCTGCATCAAGGCAGATCTGGTGAGCTACTCCAATATCAAGGGCTGCATGGTCATCAAGCCCGCCGGCTATGCGATCTGGGAGCTTATTCAGAAGCACCTTGACGCCAGATTTAAGGCAACCGGCGTTCAGAATGCATATCTTCCAATGTTCATCCCCGAATCACTTCTTCAGAAGGAGAAGGACCATGTAGAGGGATTTGCACCGGAAGTTGCCTGGGTAACCCACGGAGGACTGGAGCCTCTCACAGAGAGATACTGTGTCCGCCCTACATCCGAGACACTTTTCTGTGATTACTATAAGGGAGAGATCCATTCTTATAAGGATCTGCCCCAGGTACTGAACCAGTGGTGCAGCGTTGTCCGCTGGGAGAAGGAGACCAGGCCTTTCCTGCGCAGCCGTGAGTTCCTGTGGCAGGAGGGACATACAGCCCATGCAACCATGGAAGAGGCTGAGGAGCGCACACAGCAGATGCTGAACGTATACGCTGACTTCCTTGAGAACGACATGGCGATCCCTGTTATCAAGGGACAGAAGACCGATAAGGAGAAATTTGCAGGAGCCGAGGCAACATACACCGTTGAGGCCCTGATGCACGACGGAAGAGCCCTTCAGAGCGCCACCAGCCATAACTTCGGCGACGGCTTTGCCAAGGCTTTCGGAATCCAGTATGCCGGCAAGGACAATCAGCTCCACTACGTATGCCAGACATCCTGGGGACTTACAACCCGTACAATCGGTGCCATGATCATGGTTCACGGCGACAATTCAGGACTTGTTGTTCCTCCTAAGATCGCTCCGATCCAGGTTGTTGTGATCCCCATCCAGCAGAAGAAGGAAGGCGTCCTGGACGCAGCCTACAAGATCGCAGAGAGCCTTAAGGACTTCAGGGTAAAGACAGATGACACAGACAGGACACCGGGCTTTAAGTTTGCCGAGCAGGAGATGAGAGGAATCCCTGTGAGAGTAGAGATCGGCCCCAAGGATCTTGAAGCAGGCAAGTGCGTCCTTGTAAGAAGAGACACCAGGGAAAAGACAGAGTGCGCCATCAAAGACGTTCCGGCAAAAATGGGAGAGCTTCTTGACCAGATCCAGAAGGATATGTTTGAGAGAGCTAAAAAGCACCTGGAAGAGCACACTTTTTCAGCCCACAACAAGGAAGAGTTTGCTGAGGCCTTCAAGGAGACTAAGGGCTTCGTAAAGGCTATGTGGTGCGGATGTCAGGAGTGCGAGGACAAGGTAAAAGAGGAGTTTGCAGCCACCAGCAGATGCATCCCCTTCGAGCAGGAGAAGTTGTCCGATACCTGCGTAATGTGCGGCAAGCCTGCAACCAAGATGGTTTACTGGGGAAGAGCATATTAAAAATCATATAAAAATGATGTCAGACTTTTGACCATTTCATCATTAAAAACAGTTCGGCCCGATAACAGAGCTAAATCGCAGAAACCTGCATTTAGTAGCTGTCACCGGGCCTTTTGTTATCAGCGTGTCATCATATTGGCATAGTGCTGTCTCTTGTAGTTATACATTCTCTCATCCGCCAGCATGAACACTGTGTGGGTGTCTTTTTCCATAGTCTCTGACCTGAAGGCATAGCCGTAGGATACGCTGTGGTTGATCTCCTGATCCTCCTCATCCAGCTTTTTTAGTCTATGATCCAGATCTTTTAACAGATCATCCAGAATATTCTTATCGATGGAGCTTATCAGCACCATGAATTCATCTCCGCCTATCCTGCAGCAGGTACCGGTTTCGTCAAATACCTCGGACAGAGTCTCGGCGAAGGACTTAAGAAGCCTGTCACCGGCAGGATGCCCGGAGTTGTCGTTGACCTCTTTAAGGCCGTTAAGATCAAGGCTCACAAGACAGAAATCATCCTCGGATTTATCCAGCTGAGCGAGCTTCTCATCGCAGCTGACCCTGTTGTAAAGAGAGGTGAGATTATCAATGTAGGCGATCTTGGTAAGGGCTGCGTATTCCTGCTTCTGGGCAAAGGTGTGGGTCATGAATATGAAGTAGTTGAGCAGCTGGGTCACAACAAAGAACATTGCCCCTATGGGGATCATGTAGTTTAAAAGGAAGTTCTGCCGGTAATCCACAAAGCGCCTTGCCACAGCAACCCCTGCGTAGCAGACAAGGGAAAGCGACAGAACAGTCACTCCCAGCATGATCGTGTTCAGTGAGGAATTTCTGGACTTGCTCTTCAGGTCCATATAATCATAGTACAACAGTATCAGTACACCAAATGCTGAAATGAAGTAGTAAGGGAACTGAAAATGATTGATATGGACAATGCCGGTAAAGTGCAGGATCAAAAACAGCATGCTAAAGAATGACGTTGCAAAAAACATGACCAGCAGAACTGTGTTGTTATGTCTTTTATGAAGGTCATATACCACCAGATATATCAGGGGAGTCAGCATATAGATAAAGCAGTACTCCAGTGAAGTGGCCTCCGGTGCAGGCATGATGAAGTCGATCAGATTAAATGCCGTAAGTATCCAGCCGCCCAGTGTGATGGTCAAAAGGGAGCAAAGGATCTGGGTAGTAACGCCTGTGGTCCTGATATAGAAGAGCAGGGATAATACCAGGAATGTAGCACCGAACATGATGAGGAAGCACCCGGTCACAAAGGGAGGCATGGCATGATTGAGAAGATGCCGGTACAGATCGTCAAAATTGCCGATCATGGGGCTGATGATATCTGCCCTGGAGTTGTTCTCCGTGACATAAAGCTTTATGGAGATGCGCTTGCCGTAATATTCATCGATGAGGGGAACAAAATTGTAGCCTATACCCACAAAGTCGTTGGAGATAACCTTATCCATATAACTGCTGCTAAGCAGTATGTCATCAAGGTAGACCTCATAGGCACAGTACTGTGTCTTGAAAAAGAGATATGGAAAAGGAGCTTCCAGATCCTTTAAGGGCTGTGCGTGATAAAGCGATATCATATCTCCCCTGGAAAAGGTAGTGCCCACCTGATTGCTCAGGGACTCCAGGTTGGTATTTAAGTACTGCTGGTTGTGGAAGGTAACCGTCCAGCCTTTATCCAGGGTTATAATCGGGTAGGTTGGGGTGAATCTGAAAAATGTCAGGGCAATGGTTGCAGCAATGATTATTATGCAACTTCCGAGGGAGAGAACGTAGATCAGCTTACGCATTCACAGGCACCCCCTCTCCGCTGTTTTTATGGTGCTCCTTCTTCATCTCATACATACGGCTGTCTGCCAGCATGTATACCTCCTGGGCAGATCCGCTGGGAACTTCGTAGCTGTAGGCATAGCCATAGGATGTGCTGTATGAAAATTTGGTTTCCTTGTGATTCCAGTCGCTGATCATGGCGTAAAGCTCATGGATCCTTCTGGTGCAGTTGAAGGAGCGGTCCTCTGTGAGTATCACGATAAACTCATCACCGCCCATCCTGCCCACAAGGTTGGCATCGAAAAAGCAGTCAGAGAGGATGGTGGCAAATCCCGACAGCAGTCTGTCACCCTCCTGGTGCCCCAGGGTGTCATTCACAGGTTTGAGCTTATTGAGATCAAGGCTGATAATGGTATAGAGCCCATGCCCTTTGGAGAGCACCTCCATTACCTGCTCACATCTTGCGCGATTGGCAAGGCCTGTCAGGGGATCGGTATAGGCTAAGGAAACGATCCTTGTCTGCATGGTTTCCATATTGGCGTTGTATATTATGTAGAGCAGATAGCTGATAAGAAGCCCTGAGACAAAGATCAGGGCGCCGATGGAAAAGCCACGGACGCCAAAATTATCCGAGCTTTTTCTGAGATAGAATTTTACGTAGTAGAACCTGAAGATATCATAGAGAGCCAGCATCATGAACAGCAGCAGTCCTATGGAAAAGACACTGTCAGAGGTCAGAAGGTTTTTTTCCTTGCTCCTGATCCGCACCGCAAAGTCGTAGATTATGTTGATAATGGCCACTACTCCTTCCATGGTAGCAAGAAGGTGAAGAAGCATGGAAAAACTGGTTATCCTTTCGGAACCAATGACAGTCAGGACAAATAACAGGCAAAAGACGCATATGTTGGTCACAAAGAGTATCCTGAAGAGTTTTTTGATCCTGCCGGTATTGACTGACATAAGATATCCCAGAATGGCGGTGGGTATGTTGTAGACGGAGGAGTATTCGCATACAAAATTAAGGTCAGCACTTCCAAAGATCATGTCAGTCAGACCGTAATAGGCGAAGGTATAAAGGCCCAGTAGTATAGAGATAAGGCCGCTGAAAAAAAGTCTCATATCATTGTTGTGATAGACGACTAGGTAGGGTGAGAGCACCATAAGTATAAGACCCAGAGCCACCAGAAAGCAGCCCATAAGGGTCTCGATGCGCATATCAATTATCCGGGACTGAAAAAGGGAGCCCCGTTCGCCGACAGTTACTGCCGGGATGCCGGAAAAAGAATAATCACCTGCACCTGACAGGACGATGGTCAGCTCTTTTCCCACGTAGTTATTGCCAAGAGGGAAATAGTGGAATCGTTTTGGGACAGTTTTGTCCGATTCCAGATAGGAATGCCCGAAGGAGTAAATCTCATTGCCATCCAGGTAGACATCAACAATGGCATGAACGGTATACATGGTGGCACAGGGGCGACTAAGTCCCAAATCTTCGAGAGTTCTCCTTAGGGTGATCACATCGTTTTTTCTGACAACGCCGATATCTGCGCTGCTGATGGAGGCAGTGTCAAGCGAAACTCCGTTATATGATATATTCCATCCGTCATCCAGGGTAAAAACATCGCCGGCAGGCCTAAGTCCCTGGCCGGTGATATAGATGAAAAAGAAAGACAGGGCAGTAATTATAAGCAGGGCAAAGACTTTATCCAGCCGAAAGAAGTTCCATAATTTCATATAATATTCCTTTCAATTTCATATATTCAGTATATATCCAAGGGGACAAAATTCCTAGAGAATTATTCACAAACAGCGGGATTTGGGCTATCATGAAGGTATGAATATTAAAATGCCGGAAAATGCAAAAATCATACTGGATACTATCCACGGCGCCGGGTTTGAGGCCTACATTGTCGGGGGGTGTGTCAGAGATGCACTTTTGGGGAAAGAGCCCAGCGACTTTGACATTACAACAAATGCCAGACCCTTGGATATAAAGGGGCTTTTCAGGCGGACCATCGATACCGGAATTGAGCACGGCACCGTGACAGTGATGATGGGCAAAGAGGCATATGAGATAACTACCTACAGGATAGACGGGCTGTATGAGGATGCACGGCATCCCAGCCGGGTGACCTTTACCTCGGACCTGACAGAGGATATGAGGAGAAGGGATTTCACCATAAATGCCATGGCATACAACGATGAGGAGGGTCTCATAGACAGGTTCGGCGGCGTGCAGGACCTTGAGGACCACGTCATCAGGTGCGTGGGTGATGCAAAAGAGAGATTTGGCGAGGATGCCCTTCGAATCATGCGGGCAGTCAGATTCTCGGCCCAGCTGGACTATGAGATCGAGGAGAGCACAAGAAAGGCAATAAAGGAACTGGCGGAGAATCTCAGGAAGATCAGCGCAGAGAGGATACAGACAGAGCTGGTTAAGCTTCTTTTGTCCGACCATCCCGAGAGGCTCAGGACCGCCTATGAGCTTGGAATAACCGCAGTGATCCTTCCGGAGTTTGATGAGTGCATGAAGACCTGGCAGGAGAATATCCACCATCAGTTCAATGTCGGGGACCACACCATCGTGTCCCTGCAGAATATAAAGCCGGACAGGATCCTAAGGCTCACCATGCTCATGCATGACCTGGGTAAGCCCCGTACCATGACGATAGATGAGGACGGGACGACTCACTTCTACGGCCATGAGGAAGCAAGCAGACAGATAGCACAGGACATTTTCCGGCGCCTTAAGTTTGACAGGGATACCATGGACCGTGTCTGCAATCTGGTGCTGCATCACGACCTGAGGTTTCCTGCTGAGGCAAAGAGTATAAGAAGAGCCATAAGAAAGATCGGGGAAAAGGATTTTTCCCTGCTCTTTGACATAAGATACGCCGATACCATGGCCCAGAGCGATTATATGAGGCAGGAGAAGCTTGACCTTATCAGGGACAGCCGCCGGGTATATGAGGAAATCCTTAGAAACAGTGACTGTGTAAGCCTGAAAGACCTGGCAGTGGGCGGCAGGGATCTGATCAGCCTGGGCATTGAACCCGGCAGGAAGCTGGGGAGTATTCTCGAAAAGATGCTGGATGACGTTATTGATGAGCCTTCGCACAACACCAGAGAATATCTGCTGGATCCCGAGAGGCTCAGGAGTCGCTTCATGCAGTAGCCGGAGGAGCACATTGAAAAGAGCTTTGAAGAAATTAAAAACCGCGGCTGTGCTTTTCCTTTCTGTATTCATGTTTTTCTGCCTTCCCGGCAGCAGTGCCACGGCAGCAGAAAATACGGAGAAAGTCACAATCTCCATGATCGGCAAGTACGACAGCGCCGATACTGCGGCCATCAGATCCGTGGATACAGTAAAAAAGGAAATACGCTTTCGCAATCATAAAACGGGCAAGACCTATACCCTGAGCTATGACAACACCAGCATGATGTATGACGTCAGAGGGGTGGTGCTCTCTGCATCCCTGCTGGAGCCGGGACAGATAGTCGACGTTACTTTCTTAAAGAGCACCAAGCACATCACGACCCTGAACGTCAACGGCGATGCCTGGATCATAGACAGCACCAAGGACCATGACCTGGTAAGGGGTGACGGCACCGCAAGGATCAAGGGAGAACTGTACAAGATAGACCAAAGGACACTGGTCCTGGCAGACGACCATCTTGCCCTTGCAGAGGACATCCTGGCTACGGATGCCATAAAGGTATCAGGAATGGACAGGGAGATATACAGCATCGTTGTCACCAGCGGTCACGGCTATGTGAGTCTGTCTTCGGATATGGTGTCTGACCAGAGCCTCGTGGGAGCCTGGATAGAACTGGACAACGCAGTGATCCACAGGATTACCCCCAATATGCTGCTCTCTGCCCCCGAGGGAGATTACAATCTCCAGATAATCGGAAACGGAGCCAGCTATCAGTCTAAGATCAGCGTAAAGCGCAACCAGGAGACGGTGGTGGATACCAGCAAGGTGACCATCGCCATGCCGAAAGAGGGCCTGGTGACCTTTAAGATAATTCCTGAGTCGGCGGAAGTTTTTGTGGATGGAGAGAGGGTTCTGACAGGAGTAACCCAGTCCTTGAAATACGGCTACCACACACTCAGGATAGCAGCTGAAGGCTATGTGACCCAGAATAAGTACCTCAAAGTGGGAACAGCCAGGTCTGTCGTGAATATAGAACTGGAAAAAGAGGAGACGGAGAATTCTTCGTCGTCAGAGTCGTCTTCCACAGCTGAAACATCAGCATCCACGACGGTTTCCACTGCGCCTTCTTCTGACAGCAGCACTGAAAACAGCACGTCAGATAACAGCGCTGCTACCAGGAGTACAACGGATGATAAGGCAAAATCCGCAGATGGCAAAACAGCTTCCGCATCAGGTGCCGCAGGATCCATCACCGGGGCAGCAAATACCAGAAAAGTCATAAACGGATACAAGATTTACTTCGATGAGCCCTATGGCGCGGAAGTATATTTTGACGGTTCGTATGTAGGACAGATTCCCATCAGCGTCGCCAAGATCTCCGGAAGCCACGAGGTCATCCTCAAAAAAGAGGGACATGAGACCAAGAGCTACAGAATCAGCGTAGATACGGAAGAGGTGAGCCTGAATTATACATTCCCGGCTCTTGTGAGTCTCTACGATGATGACGATATATATTATGATGACGATGACGACGATGATGATAATGATAATGACGCAGCCGTAGATACGGACGATGATGAAAGTGATGGTATCGAGATCATAGAGCTGGATGGCTCTGATGACGATGATACAGACTCTGATGCCGGGGATACGGTCATTGATGATGACATCCAGGTCATCGATATGAGCGGAGCAAAGAGCGGCGCGCCGGAAGGAGAAGACTAAGCGGGATAAGCTTACGGAGTAGGACAATGAGACTTGATAAATATCTGAAAGTTACAAGACTGATAAAGAGAAGAACAGTAGCCAACGAGGCCTGTGACGCCGGGAGGGTGTCCATAAACGGCAGACCTGCCAAGGCCTCTGCCGAGGTAAAGGTGGGGGATAAGATCAGCATAAGCTTTGGCAACAAGGACGTTTCGGTGGAAGTTCTTGATGTACAGGAGACCATCCACAAGGAAGATGTGGGCAACCTGTACAAATACATATAAAATCCGCGCAATCAGAGGCAGACGGCCATATATTAATTGACACGGCCAAAATCTGTGTATTAGAATATAGTGTAAGAAAGTATTTTTGTGAGGGGTAAGATATGGCAGCTAGAGCACGCTACAAAAGGCGCCGCTTTCAGAACCGCGCAGGTATTGTCTGGGCCAGCATTGTGGTTCTTATTCTTGTGACAGTTGTTTCCATCAAGAGTATAGGACTTATGAAGAAGGCTGATGAGTACAGGACAAGGGAAGAGGCACTTAAAGGGCAGATCGAATATGAGACGCAGCGCTCCGAGGATATCGCTGAATTTGAGAGATATACACAGACGCGCAAATACATTGAGGATACTGCCAAAGAGAAGCTGGGGCTTGTTTATCCCGGTGAGATCATATTCAAGAACACAGACAGCTAATAATTTGAGATTCAGCGCAGAACTAGGTACAGGGCGTATTTAGTCTGCGCTTTTTGATACCGGTTTTGGGGGCGAAATGGACAGCTTTACCCGGAAAGTATTTGCCTTTATACAAAAGAATAACATGGTGGAGCAGGGAGAGACCCTGGTGGTGGGCTTTTCCGGAGGCGCGGATTCCACAGCCCTCATGGAAGTACTAAGGGACCTGAAGGGAGTTCTTAAGATAGAACTTGCCGCCCTTCACGTAAATCACGGCATAAGAGCGGAGGCCGGAGAGGACGAACAGTTTGTAAGGGACTACTGCAGTAAAGGATCCATACCCCTGAAAGTGATCTCCAGGGATGTTCCCGGGATAAGCAGGGAGCGGGGCCTTACCGAAGAGGAAGCAGGGCGGCTTATCCGGTATGAAGCCTTCGCCGATTACGCAAAAGAGTTAAGGGCGGCCCATATCGCTGTGGCACATCACCAGAATGACGTGGCAGAGACCCTGCTGATGAACCTGGCCAGGGGCTCAGGCCTTGCCGGTGCCGGTGCCATAAGGCCCGTGAGGGAAAAGATAATACGGCCCCTTCTGTGTGTGAGCCGCGACGAGATCGAGGAGTATCTGCGGGAGCGGGGGCAGGTCTTTTGCACTGACATGACAAACCTTGAAAATGATCACACAAGAAATATTATCAGGAACGTGATCATTCCGCAGTTTCGGGATAAGGTCAACAGTGAGAGCGTCCTGCATATGTTCAGAGCAGCCGCGTCTGCCGGCGAGGCGCAGGAATATATAAGGCAGGTGGCGCGCAGGGAGTACGACAGCATAGCCAGGAAGGGCCGGGACGGAATAAGCCTGGACCTGGAGAGTTTCCGCAGCCTTCCTGAGATAATCGGGAAAAATATCATTCTCCTTTGCTTTGAGGACCTTATCGTCTCAAGAAAAGACTTTGCATATGTCCATGTCATGGATGTGCTGGAGCTTCTTGGTGACAGCAGGGGATGTTCACAGATAGACCTTCCCTACGGTCTGGTGGCAGAAAGATCCTATGACAGTCTTTACATCGGAAAAAAGCGTGAGCCTGTCAGAGAAATTCCCCAGGTTCCGGTATCATTGGGGCCGGGAGAGAGGAAAACGTTTGAAATACCGGGGCTTGGCAGCGTGATGGCAGAGGTGTTTGCCTGGAACAAAGACATGGACATTCCCCGGGATACATATACGAAATGGTTCGATTATGATAGAATACAAGAGGTTGTTTTTCGCACGAGACGCAAGCGGGATGTGATATCCATAAGGCAGAGCGACGGTATCCATACCAAGGCCCTGAACAAGTTTATGACGGATGCGAAGATACCCCGCAGTAAGAGAGAAGAAATCTGCATCCTCGCTGACGGGAGCGAGGTTCTGTGGGTCCCGGGATACCGCAGGAGCGATAAGTACCGGATTGATGATAATACCAGATATATTCTGGCTATAACAATAAAGAACGGAGGAAATACAAATGGCTGAATCTGTGCGCACATTAATATCTGAGGAAGACGTTGACAAGAGGATCGAGGAGCTGGGGGCAAAGATCAGTGCTGACTATGCCGGCCAGACAGTCCATCTGGTCTGTGTTCTGAAGGGAGCCGTTTTTTTCATGTGTGAGCTTGCAAAGCGCATAACTGTTCCTGTTACCATGGATTTCATGTCGGCATCAAGCTATGGAAGCTCCACCAAGTCCAGCGGAGTTGTCAAGATAGTCAAGGATCTGGACGAGCCCCTTAAGGACAAGAATGTGCTTATTGTGGAGGATATCATCGACTCAGGCCGCACTCTGTCATACCTGATGAAGATGCTGGGTGACAGGGAACCTGCAAGCATTAAGCTCTGCACACTGCTTGACAAGCCTGAGCGCAGGGTGACAGATGTCAAGGTGGACTACACGGGATTTGAGATCCCCGATGAGTTCGTTGTGGGCTACGGACTTGACTATGACCAGAGATACCGCAACCTTCCATTCATCGGAGTTGTGGAGTTTAACTGATTTAGAGTGACAGTATTGTTGAAGGGGCGGGGAGTAAATTGAATCGTTCAAAGAGTTTTAATTCTATATTTGTTTTTGTTATAGTTCTGCTGATTGCAGTGGTGATACTTGAATACGGCAGAGGGTTTGTTGACAGCAGGACCAATTCCTACTCCAGGAGCCAGCTGGAGAGGGATGTGTCCGAGAACAGGGTCCGATATGCGGTCATCATGCCCAATGCTGAGACGCCCACAGGATCTGTGCGGGTGAGCTTCAACGACGGAAGCGACGATGTGGTGTTCTACTCTACGGATGTTACCTACATCGAGAAATACCTCACAGACAGCGGCGTCAGCCTTGAAGTCAAGGATGTTCCCTCTGAGAATGTCCTGATAAGCGGTATCATCCCGATCATAGTAGGACTTATTGTGATGGTCTTTGTCTTTTCCCTGTTCTCCGGCATGCAGAATGCCGGCTCCGGCAACAACCGGATGATGAATTTCGGAAAGAGCAGGGCCAAGATGTCCACGGGAGAGGACAACAAGGTAACTCTCGACGAGGTGGCAGGACTTAAGGAAGAAAAAGAGCAGCTGGCTGAGATCATCGAGTTTTTGAAGGCACCTGAGAAGTTCACCAGGGTAGGCGCCAGGATCCCCAAGGGAGTACTCCTTGAGGGCGCTCCGGGAACAGGTAAGACACTTCTTGCCAGGGCTGTAGCCGGTGAGGCCGGAGTTCCGTTCTTTAGTATCTCGGGTTCTGATTTCGTTGAGATGTTCGTGGGTGTCGGAGCTTCGAGAGTCAGGGACCTTTTTGCCGAAGCCAAGAAGAATTCCCCATGTATTGTATTTATAGATGAGATCGACGCCGTTGCCAGAAGGCGCGGAACCGGTATGGGCGGCGGCCACGATGAGAGGGAGCAGACCCTGAACCAGATGCTGGTGGAGATGGACGGCTTTGGAAACAATGAGGGCATCATTGTCATGGCAGCCACCAACAGGGTGGACATCCTGGATCCTGCCATATTAAGACCCGGAAGGTTTGACCGCAAGATCACGGTATCAAGACCTGACGTGGGCGGAAGAGAAGAGATCCTTAAGGTCCATGCCAGGAACAAGCCCCTGGCCGAGGATGTTGACATCAAGCAGGTTGCACAGACGACGGCCGGTTTCACCGGAGCCGATCTTGAGAACCTCCTGAATGAATCTGCCATCAACGCAGCAGTGGATAACAGGGAGTACATCAAGCAGGAGGACATCAGCAAGGCCTTTATCCAGGTGGGGATAGGAACAGAGAAGCACAGCAGGATCATCTCCGACAAGGAGAAGAAGATAACAGCATACCACGAGACGGGCCATGCAATTCTTTTCCACGTTCTTCCGGAGGTTGGCCCTGTGCACACCATATCCATCATTCCCACAGGCCTGGGGGCAGCAGGCTACACCATGCCTCTGCCTGAGAAGGACGAGATGTTCCTTACAAAGCGCAAGATGCTGCAGGACATCATGGTTTCCCTTGGAGGCAGGATCGCTGAGGAGATCATCTTCGGCGACATAACAACCGGAGCTTCCAGCGACATCAAGAAGGCCACCCAGGAGGCCAGGAGCATGGTCACCAAGTATGGCATGTCCGACAACATCGGAGTAGTTAATTACGACGACAACGAAGAGGACGTATTCATTGGCTACGATATTTCCCACACCAAGAAGCACTCTGAGCTGGTGGCAGGAGAGATAGACCAGGAGGTCAGGGCCATCATCGAGAAGTGCTATGCCAAGGCAAAAGAGATAATCCTTAAATATGAGGATGTTCTCCATAAGAGCGCAGAGCTTCTGGTGGAGAAGGAAAAGATCGGAAGAGAGGAGTTTGAAGCTCTTTTCGAAGGTCACAGCCTGGACGTGGACGCGGAAATTGATATATAAATGTGCAATGTGCACAAAAACCACTAGCTGTTTTTGACATATTTGTGAAGTATTAGTCTTTACGTGGGTTTGGAGGGATGATAGTATAATATGCGTAACCCCCCAATACATTATATAGTTTTTTGCTATACCCCATAAGAAAGAAATACCTTCTCTAAAAAAGACAGCTACCCCGCTGTCTTTTTTACTTTATACTAAACTTTAAGGATTGGTAGTCTATGAACAAAGCGGCATTTTTCCATGACATGACAATGGATTATCTAAGACCGGCAGAGCCCGATGTGGACCGTATAACGGATTTCAGATTCAGGTGCGCAAAGGGCGAGGCCAAGCAGATCCTGCTCAGGTGTGGATCCGAATACAGGAGGATGAAGTGTTCAGAGACTGACAACGGCTTTGATTACTACGACGTATCGGTTAACATCGGCAAGGAACCATTTGCCTATTACTTTGAGATTACAGGAAAGGACGGCAGCCATTTCTTTTACGACAAGAGAGGAGCCGTGGATGAAGTTTCAGATAGCATGAAGTTCATGGTGATCCCCGGATTTTCAACCCCTGAGTGGGCCAAGGGAGCTGTGATGTACCAGATATTTGTGGACAGGTTCTGCAACGGGGATGAGAGCAACGACGTATTATCAGGCGAGTATTCCTACAACGGGATACCCTGCAAAAAGGTGGAGGACTGGTCAGCTTACCCGGATACAAAAGCTGATTTCTGTGAATTTTACGGAGGGGATCTTCAGGGGGTGATCCAGAAGCTGGATTATCTCAAGGACCTGGGGATCGAGGCCATCTATTTTAATCCAATTTTTG
>JAEEGL010913053.1_pt1 | contig 16341 bp, 14 predicted proteins | sample 9134231 | NCBI WGS metagenome assembly JAEEGL01 (sample SAMN16246548, study PRJNA631951) | gut metagenome | biome: gut microbiome; feature: rumen; material: fiber-attached | host: Bos | place: Iran: Karaj | collected 2018-10
CGACGAACTTAACAAAGTCCTGAACGGGTTCGTGGATGCTTGTACAAAAAAATCCGAGTCGTAAGACCCGGATTTTTAAGTTATACTAACCAATTACATAGACATTTCCATCAGAAAAAACATCGGTGAGGTCACTTTGTTCAACCCATATCCCGTTTGTTTTTTTCCATGCGGATGCGATTTCGCCCCACTGACCTTCATTTTTCCAGTACAACTGGTTCTGAGGGGCATCATCATATTCATACGTTACGGTAAAATCGGCTCCGTATATGTATATGTTGTATTTCGATGTTGTCGTGAGGTTACTTCTTTGCTCGTCAAACCTAATCGTTATAGTCTGAAGTTCCTCCCTCGTTGTGTTGATAGTGCCAGTATATGTATGAGCAGAGTTACTAAATGTTGTTGATGTGTTTTTTGGCGAACCGCTTATTGTGTTACCTTTATACAACCTGATTCTCCTGAACGAAATATAGTTACCATTACCGTTCCCGTACAGTTTTGCCCTCCATGTACAATTCGTTATGGTTGCGTTTTCTGGTATGTCACTGAAATCAAACATGTAGTGAACATAAAACGTTCCACCAGTTGTAGTAGGCACCTTAAACAGCGCATAATTCGTTGCGTCGGCGTCGTTAGTTGTTATCCTTGCTCTACCAGAGTATAATGAGTCCAATGTAAAATCGGACACATCATAACCTATTGGAATATATTTCTTTGTTTCTGTTATTACAGCCATTATTAGCTAAATGTGAACGTATCACTCGTGCCGGAGCCGTCAACCCTCACAACGTCGCCTGAATTGAAGTCGTATGCGGTGAACAGTGCGATGTTGTTCGTTACGGTAACTTCCTCAACGAATGTGTTATTGACATAGAGCGAAAGTTTTCCGTTATTAGGGTCATTAGTGTAACACTTAATGGCTCTTCCAACCTTTCTGGTGTAATCCTTACCACAGATATGAACAAATGGTGTCGGGTTCCACTCGGCCTTGTAGATGTAGAACGAGTCCTTTTTCGTAACATGGTCTCTCTCGACAAGGCCCTTATTGTTAAGTCTTCTTAGGTTGTCGTCCGTAGTTGCGTTCTCGCCGTCCAGACAGACCGTGTATCCTTCGTTTCTATTTGATACCGCAATGTCAAACAACTGCCACTCTGCGGTAAACAGAAGTTCAGGGAAGTTCCTGATGGCGGCGATGTGCCCCTCGTGCAGCCACATCTGGTACTCAATATCGTGGCGCTCATAGTTACCCTTGGTTGTTGTACTTTGGGGGTCTTCTGAGTGACAGTGCTGTGTACCACCGCCACCATATTCAGAGAACGCCAATGCTTTGTTTTTCTGAGTTATAGTGCTCCTTGTACGGGCGGTTAGTTGATTGGTTGGGTCATTCGATGCTTTGTCGATATACCAACCAACATAAATGTTACCACCAACCCAGTCAACGTCAGGATTGTTGTAGTAACCGAGAGGGTCACTGTAACTATGACTCATGACATAGCCAACCATACGGCTTGAATCCAGACTCTTGATAAGTGTCGTGTAGCCTTCAATCTTTTCTTTACCAAACGCCTTATCGTCGGTCGTCGTCTCGTTGCTAAGGCCCCAGAATACAATACAAGGGTGATTGTAATGCTGGTTAACCAAGTCCCTGTACTGCGTCTCAAGGTGAGTATAGTAATCCTCTGGCATGGTTGATTGGAGCTTGTTCACGCAAGGTGCCTCGGTCTGAACGATAATACCAAGTCTGTCACACCAGTCATATACCTCCTTCGGGTGCGGATAGTGTGCGAGACGTATGAAGTTACAACCGAGTTCCTGGATTATCGCAAACTCCTGTGCGTAGTCAGCGTCGTTCAAGGCATTCGCTTTCCCGGCAAGGTCATCATGCATACACACGCCCCTCAACAGATAAGGCGAACCGTTAAGCAAGAAACCGGTATATGGTTCATTGTTTGGTAAAACGCTCGTATCATTGATTACATAGCTGAAATACCTGAGTCCATAAGGTCTCTGGTATCTATGATACAACTCATTATCGTGATAGATTTCGAGAGTAATCATGTATAGGAACGGGTCAATAGTACCATTCCACAGATGAGGGTTAGAAATAGTGGTGGTAAACGACATCGTATCACCGCTACTTTCCTTGGTGTTTGTGTAGGTATATGTACCACCTGTGATTGTGCACACGACCGTTGCGCCAGAAGGTATTGATGTTGTAACGGTTACCGTTGCTGATGAGTCAGACACCGTTGAGGTCACGTGGAACCCGTCGTATCCGTATGACATGTCAGGTAGCACCGGGCTCGTGAACAGTTTCACGTTACCAAGTGTTGCGTTGAAGTTAAAGTCACCAGAAGCCGGTGCCAGGTTATTTCCCTCGTTATTCCTCAATGTAACCTTGATTTGGTTGGAACCACTATGGACATAGTTCGAAATGTCCGTGAAGAACGAAATGTAACCACCCCAGTGCTTTTCGACAAGTGTATTATCCACATAGATGGATGCTGATTGGTCTGCGTGCTGGAACCATAAATACGTTGGTTGTGCTTCACGGAGAGTCACGGTTGTTTCGAAATTATAACTTCCCCTTGCATAACTTGATGAGTGTCCGTCGATTGCGTTCACTGAATACGGCGTTTGTATGTTGGTATTGTTATAACTCCAAGTCCCAAGCGTCCTGTTAGACGCTTCAAATGGTATAGAACTTACAAACTCACAAGACATGGAAACCGTTGCACTTGTCTGTGCTGCTGCCACTGAGTACGACTCGACAAGCGTCGTCGCAGTAATTGTGAAGGCAGACGTGTACGCACTATAATCGCCAGTCTCATTTAAGCGGTAATAAATGTTCGCACCGGTAGTACCGCACGAAATCTCAACCTCGTCCTCCCCATCAAAGGAAATGACAGGTGAGAGCACCGCTTCATCATTATATACATTCCAACCAGACGGTATTCCGTTAGGACCCGTGGCCCATGTCGTATTTGAGTCTTTGACGAATATACCGGTAGCCGAAACGCCACTCACCCAGGAGGTTAAGCCAGATGTGGCGCCCAAACCAGATACCGTAAGACATTTGATATAGTTAAGGCTTGAGCAACCCTCAAACATGTGTCCGTAACCCTCCCTCGGCAACGTATTGGCCTCAAGCTCTGGTGCGGTCGTGATGGCACATTGTTCAAACATATACCAATAACAGCCCTGCGCCAATGTGGTCGCTGGGAGCTCAGGGGCCTTAATTAGACCAGTGGCCCAGCTAAATAGGGCACGATAACAGTAATTGGTCAAAGAAACTGAAGGCAGAATCAAATTCTCAGCGGATATAACGTTGGTCTTCTTAAACATTGAACAGAAGTTGTACGTTCCGGTGAGTGCTGTGTTACCGATGAAGTTGTCACCGTAAACCATACTCATGATGTTGCCTTCAATGTTGAAATAGGCCGTGCCTCCTTCGAAGCCGTCATAATTCGCCTTGCTACTTGAGTAAGTGTTGTTGCTACCTTTGAATCTCACCGTATCGTTAGCTGACACGGTAAATGATACCGATGTTCCCGTTTGGGCGGTAATAGGCGTCCACGCACCATCGTTGATGCTATATTGGATAACTTTGTTGAAACCACTTCCAAATGCCTGCCATACGATTGTTCCACCAGACAGAATCTTGAATGTTAGGTAATCGTTTGCGTAATCGTGAACCGGCGCATATACGCATGTAGCGCTTACAGTAGCACTCGTTGATTGATTGTGAATAGCGTAAGACTCAACTACTGTATCGGCAGTTATGGCAAACGAAGTCGCATACTGTTCATAATTTCCGGTTTGATTCAACCTGTAATAAATGTCGGCGTTGTTTGTTGCACAAGTTATCGTGACATATTCGCCGTCACAAGTGATTTCTGGCGTCCTCGTGTTTGCGTTATAGACACAGGTTGCAGACACGGTTTGGCTCGATAAAGAGCCAAGCACGGCATACGATTCAACCACCGTTGTTGCGGTTATTTCAACCGCACTTACATATTCAGAATAACTACCAGTCTGGTTTAATCTGTAATAAATCTCCGCACTCGGAGTTTCACACTGGATAGTCACGTTTTGGCCGTCACAACTGATAACAGGGTCTTCAACACCTTCATACGTACAGGATAACGTTGTTGTGATACTTGTTTCCCCATTCAGAACCGCATAAGCTTCAACCACCGTATCTGCGGTTATGGTAAACGATGAAGAGTACGTCTGGTAGTTTCCAGACTGATTTAGTCTGTAGTTGATTGTGGCACCGGAACTTTCACATGTAATGGTAACGACATTAGTCTCACACGAAACGACAGGTGCAGCAACGCCGATATTCCCAATGACCCAACCGGTAGGGATTCCATCACCACCGACAGACCAGGACGCATTTACGTCCTTTATGAATGTACCAGCCGCCGCAACACCAGTCACCCATCCCGTGCAGGAATTTGATTGACGGTTTGTGGCAAGGCACTTGATATATGTAAGTGAATTACACGTGTTGAACATTGAGTTGTACGACTCACTTTTGACGGTGGTCGCTGGCAGTTCAGGGGCCCTGGTAAGTGAAATGTCATGGGTAAACATTGCACGATAACAGTTGTTATATAGGTTAGTTGCTGGCAACTTTGGTGCAACAGACAATAGGGAACAATTCGCAAACAACGCACGATAACAGTTGTTTGTCATCGCAGTCGCTGGCAACACTAAATGCTCAGCGGAAACCACGTTCGAACCGTCAAAAAGACACCAGAACGTATTTTGCGCAGGTAATTCCGTCTGCCCGACAAAATTATCACCATAGACAAGACTCATGATGTTACCAGACACGTTAAACGGTGCGGTTCCGATGTTTCCGAATCCTGAGTAATCGGTGTTCGAATTTGCGTAGTTGTTGTTTGTTCCCTTGAACCTCACCTTATCTCCCTGTGATACCGAAATAGTTAGATTGTCCGTTGAGTCGATAGAGGTCCACGCACCGTTATTCAAGCTATATTGAATCGTCTTGGTGGTACTCGAAGCCGCCCTCCAGCCAATCGTTCCGCTGTTAAGGATTTCAAACGTTAGGTAGTCGAGACTGTAATTGTGATATTCGCAAATCTCTGTTACCGTATCACTTTCCTTCCCATTGAGATAAGAGTAAGCCTCAACCACAGTGTTTGCTGTAATAGCAATCGGCGTAGTATATTCCGTATAAGAACCAGTCTGGTTCAGTCTGTAATAGATGCTGGTTCCAGATGTTGGGCAATACATGCTCACTTCCATACCGTCGCAACTGATGACCGGACTTTGTAGCCCACCGAGTTTCGTTATCGAGAAATTCTTTACGTTAATGTTAGAGTAACGATACGGCTCACCACTTGCATTCATTGCATAACCGATGGTCACCTTAAGGTACCTAAGTTCAGGTAAATCTGGAAACGTACTGTTTTTAACAAGTACATTGGTTCCTTTTATTACATCATAACACACAAACTTATTCGTTTCGGCAGTCGGGTCATACGTAATCCTAAGATTGTATTCGGCCACATTGTTTGTAACCGTTTGTACAGAAATGTTTGTGTTTGTGTTTGAACCGGTTTCAAACTGGGTACCAAGTTGTATGTATTTGTTCGTACCACCATGCCTAAGTTGGAAACCATACCAAGGCTCCGGGGTTGCCCTTTTCATTGTCAGAATGTTATGGTGACCCTCGTCTTGGTTTGCCGGTTGATTAGAAAAGTCTATAGTGAAATTGAAATCGAGAATAAATCCCCTTGTTACGTCGAATGCGTAATAATCCGTATTTACGCCGTCGCCATTGAATGTTTTTCCACCATCCGTTCCTTCCGATGTGTCAATACTATAGCCAACGACAACCTCATTGCCGTTTTCATCGTATTCGATTTCCTGGGTACTTACGTTACCTCCCACGTCAACAATCTCGTTGGTCTTTTCAATGGCCTCACCTTCGTCGTTGTAAACAACGCTCGTGCTCTCGCTACTTGTCGTACCGTCTTCATTTTCGGTTATGGTAGTCGTTGTTGTGGTGCTATGGCCCCTATCATCAACCACGGTCTCGGTAGTTGTCTCTGAGGTTGAACCTGACAGATAAGTCACGTACATCGTATGACCGGCAGTATGTGTGCCATAAGAAGCCTGTATCGTGATGCTTGTCTCGTTCGCACCGGACAAGACAGTCAGAGTACCGGCACTGTCAATAGTAGCATAGCCAGAACCGGTTGTGATTGACCAGGTAACACCGTTGTTTATCTGATTACCATTAAGTATGGCAAGGCATTGACATGTTTCAGCGGTAAGCGAACCAGGAGCACCAATCTCAAATCTGTCTTGAAAGTTAATTGGGTTGAATGTTGCCACAATGCCACTTTGAAGATACGTTAAAGTATCAGCCTGAGTTGTCTCAACCCAGACTGAATTTATCTTCTGGTAGTATTTTCCTACCTGGCTATAATTTGAGTTTTTCTTTATGTAAACAACTGACATACGCTTTAGCTTGTTTGTAAGTAAATGTCCCCGTCCTCACCAAGGTCACTACTTGGTGCTGAAGCTCCGCTATAAATCGTTACCGGGTCAACGAGCGCCCAAGCCCCATTAACAACTTTTAGAATCTTACCATTATCGGCTGCTGTTACCGCCGGTAAACCAGTGATACCGTCAATAGCATCATGTACCGCTTTCGCTGATGGGTACTGCGTCTGTGTCGCACTCGATGTAATTGCGGTTGCCTTATTTGAAACGTCGTCCTGTTCGGTGTGCAAAGTGTTTATGGCCGTAGCTACCACATATTCATTATCCACAATGGTATCATATACGACCTTAGCGGAAGGAACCTCCGAATGGGTGCACGCCGACGTCAATGCGGACACCGGCTGTGGAATATCGCTGGTTAACGCAATGGTACCTCCTGTTTGTGGGAAAGACAGTACCTTAACCACCATTGGACTACTGCCGAATGAGATACCTTCGTAGTCCAGGCCAACACAAGAGCCATACCAACTATGTTGAATGCTCAAGCCAAATTTGCTTAGGTCAACAGATGAACCCCAGTCGTCGGTAATTGAAATTCCACTACCGGAAATTGTATTTGTGTACGCCGTCGAACCGTCACCTTCATCAGGAAAATTATGTTTTAACACCAACGTGGCACCGGTATCCATGGTGTCACCGGACTTTGCGACATATTCGCCTTCAAGTTGCGCACTACTCTTAAACGTGGCTATGTTGCCAGCATCGTTCTTGATTGAAATTGTTTCATTTCCCGCATGGTAATTGATTGCGATTTCACCATAATCAAGTATCGATGGGCTTGGTAATGACGGTACACCATTTGTTACCGTATTCGATTTCTTATGTAAGATTTTAGCTGCCATTACAAAACATGTGTTTTATCGTCGATAAATAGTTTCTACAAAACAAAACTGCTGGGCTTAACCCCGCAGTTTTAACATTATACTGGTGGTTGATACTCTGCTATCACCCAGTTGCTTGGAACGCCGGAATAACCTCGGCTCCAATAATTGTTACTTATAGCATCTGATGAAGCATAAAAAGTACAATCATCCTGGTTTCTAACACCCTTCATCCAATTATAAAATACTGATTGGCTGTTTGAATTCGCATACAAGCAAGTTACATTTCTAAGATTGGTACACCCACTGAACATACTAACATACGTTTGATTTGGTGCACTTGGGCAGTTGTAAATGACTGGACCATTTTGAAGACTTGTGCAACCACCGAAAACGTAGCCCAATGATTGTGAGCCTGTTGCGGATGTTACCCTTAGCTCACTCGTAACCGAAGTTAGCGATGTACAGCCAGAAAACATGCCACACTTTCCTCGTCACGGTTATAAGATATAACGCCGCCAGTTTGCTGCGTTTCAGTCAAACCAAGCCATGGTTCAGCATAAGTTCCGTCCTCATAATATTTGGTCCTGAACTTATTGACATCATCAAATCGGTGTATGTGTTTTAGTCCCATAAATGTAATTTTTTATTACTGATAAATAATCTAAATCAGGCACATAAATTTTGACGTTTGAAAAATAATGTATATATTTGCCACACATTGTAATCATGGTAATATGAAGACATTAAAAGAATTTATCGATTATCTCGACGCAAACGGATACGTTGTCGATGAGGAAGGCGCACCATACGAGTTCATCAATGACGAACTATGTGGCGTCTTATTCGTCAACAAGAAAATCAATCGATATGTCACGTTAAGCTGCCATTACCCGGACGACCTTGTTGAGGACCTTGTTCGTGAGCATTCCGAGCCGGGTTCCGAATACTGTTTCATGGACGACGAAATAACGTCACGCATTATCGTAGATTCAGCTTTGATTGAATCGAACGTCGTAAACGCATCCGATTTCTTCGATGGTAAAAAAAGAGGGATTATCCTCAGCGATGAGAACGAGGGCGAATTTATGGACCTGTCCGATTACTACCGTCATCGCCTTAACATGTTCGAGAAGTGCATCTGGATTCAGAATAACGAACTCGAACACTCGGTTCGCATAATGAAGAAGCACTTCGCTAACGTAGCGTTCTTCAATGAAAACATAAAGCCGATTCTCGAACCGGACTATCACCTGAACTACGATTCGTTGCTTGACATTCTTGAACACGACACCTCAGACCCTACGTTCATTTGGCAACTCGACGACACTTACGATGCCTATGAAATCTGGTTCCATACCGATTGCATCACTGGTGATTTCGTTGCCACCGTACCGTTTGGTACATACGACGGAAAACTCATCAGGTTCGAGGACCTTGCAAACAGCTTTAATCGTGACGAATTTGTCGAGGCTGTAAACCTTTCCAAGGCACACGGAAAGAAAACGATGGAACTTTACTTAAAAAACAGAGAACTAAATCCGATATTCAATGAGGAAAATTAAATTCGACATCAGAGAAAGGGAAAACATCGAGTCCGGTAAATTAAAGACGAAAACATCGGACGGTCGTGACATTACTATTGTTTGTTGGGACGCTGACATCTTAGAGGAAGTCGCCCTTGACGGTGGTCAGATTCGTTACCCGATTATCGCCGTTGTGAAACAAGACATTGGCCATAACAAAATCCGTCACTACGATAGCGAAGGCCACGCTTCCTACGACTGCCACTGTGGTATTGTCGATGACATATACCTATACACCGACGAACCAGAACTGACACCATTTGAAACGAAACTAAAAACCATTGTCAATTCGTTCAATAATGGTGGTGACATGACTGACCAGGGCGCCGTATTCTATTCGAAACAGCTACTGTCACTCGTCGGGAACAAAGAACTGCCAAAAATTAACGGATGGCTCACACGACGGAAAAACGGTGAGCTCAGCCTGTTCTGGTCGAGGCCATACACCGAAGAAGAAATCAAATCAGTCCTTACACCGAAACAGTACAAGGAACTGGAAAAGATGCTGGCGCCGGACCCAGGTTGTAGCCACAATCTGCCAAAAGAATTTTTCGAGGAAATCAAACCCGAAGATAAGCCGGTCAAGGTGGAAATCCTTTTCAGGAGGGTCGAATAAGAAAAATCCCGTTACTTTCGTAGCGGGATTTTTTATTAATTGTCTGTGTAACTCCAATACTGTGGTTTGCTGAAATTCGTATCCGCAAAATCTTTCTGCGGATTTCCGTAATCGTCATGCATGTATGAGCCCCTTTTGGGCATCATGTCTTTTCTCGGTTCGTTTACGTTCCTCAAGTGAACCCTGATGGTTATGGATGAGGCCATTTCTGATTCCGGGTCGAACTCTACGCCAGAGACCGAAATGTCGTATGACATTGCGCCGAACATTTTCTTAGCCTCGGTAGCGATATGAATCACGTCATCAATGTTGCCGTACCCATTTCCAGGTAGTCCGACGATGAAATCAACCATGCTTGAATCAACGCTCTTAACGGTATCTCCATATTCGTTGTAATCCTCGCTTGATAGGGTGTTATTGTGTGCCGTAACTTTATATGACCCACCAAGACGTTTCTCGAACCTGTTGGCAAGCATGAGGACGGAATCGTTCATGTATGGGTTCTCGCTGGTTTGGAATCCGTGGAATGTTGAACCACCGAAATCGTCACCACTGAAACTGCTATAATGCAATGTATCGGTGCCACGACCGATATTGGCCTCTTCAAGGTCGTATGAACGCCTGTCCGCATCATAGTCAGGGCTCTTGAAACCATTTCCACACCTTCCGGCGCATGGAATGATATGACTTGACTGGATTTCAACCGCCTCAATCTTATCTGCGAAGTCCATGAGCTTATCAAGAATGAACGACTGTTTGTTCACCTTTGAGAAATATTGCTTGTAGAACTTCATAACCTCTTGTTTAACAGCCATTTGGCTAAAATGTGCTGCGTTCCTGATAACATTCACGAATCTTTCCCTAAGCTCGTACGGCATGAAATCTCCAGGGCCACCATCTTCGCACAACATGCGACTGATTCTTTCGTTGAGCGTGCGCCTTACTGCCTCCATCACAACCTGACGAAGTTCACCCTCTCTTAGCGTTATCTTATGCTTGTTTTCCATTTTTAATCGATTTTCCTATAAATAGTTATTACATTCCGATAATTAAACTGCCCTTCAATGGTAGGTTTCGTTTAACCATTCGCCCGTTCTCGTCCTCGATGTCGGTCTCGATAGCATCTATCTGCACCATAGCGTCAGGTTTAAGCCTGAGTTCCTGTTCGTCCGCACACTCAAGTGAAGTGCTTTCTCCCCAATCAATATCGTGTGGCGAAACCCAAGCCTTTACCAATACATCGTTTGTATATCCATTTTCGTAATATACGCAACCACCGCCTTCCAGCCAACTCCAATAGAAACCGATTCCTTCATAACTGGAATTAAGCGTATCGTAATAATCCTTGTTACCATATTTTTCTGGCTCATGATGCCTGCCCATCAACTTATCAAGCGCAATCATTCGTTCACAGTAAACCAAACCATGTTCGTTCACCGTTATTCTTTGGCGCCAGGTATCGGCAATTTCACGGCCACGCTGAATAAGGGCTTGTTTCCAGAACTGCAATCCCTCTGGTGTCAGGCACGGCTCCGCATCTTCGACAGAAGTGAACTCGAAATCTTGTGCAGTCCTATTGTTCGTGAATAGCGGTTCACTACCCCGGTAGCTCTGTTCCAATTCAGCCAGAAACATATCGTAACCTTCATAATCAAACTCGCCGCCCAGCCCGAAATAGAAATCGTTCACGCCAATCAGATACAACTCATTCTCATCATTAAAAATCTTATCGAGTTCACCGGTACAGTCTGGCAGCTTACCGTACGTACCTGTATTCTCAAGCCAGTCAACGAATTGCATGTAATTGTACGGTTCATCGTTACCGTCGAAAGGAAGCATCAACTGCTGGCCCTGATGATATTCCCTGATTATGTTTTCGACTATGTATTTCAGGTCGCTCCTGTTAAGCTTAACAGTTTCCCCGACGACTTCGTAGTGTCGCCAAAAATCACGAGAGCCGCTTGACGTATCAGTTCTGGTCGAGAGTTTCCTCTGCCTATCCATTTCGTCCCACAGGAACTCATTCAGGTAATCGACAGATTTACACTTACCCAGTTCAGCCACCGGTATTTCGGTCACAAAATATTCATGTTCGTGTTTTTCGTTATCTGGTACCGCAGTGTTAAACATAAACACCATTCTTTTGCGCACGCCAATCCTTTTTTTTATCTCAACTGCTATTTCCTGAACAAGTTCGATTACTCTTGTGGACTGTAGCGAAGCGGTCATCCCCCAGACACATATAACGCCACTATCTATCCAGTAACGGCCCTCTATAATGACCCTGCGCCCCCTTATCTTACGTGACATATCTCCGTGTTGCTCACCAAAAGAGCCAAACACCAAACCACGGTCAGTTAAAATAAAAGGGAACGAATCATCGTCGGTACAGTACAAATTTAACCGGTCCGTGACAACACTGCACGGGTCGGCGGTATAGTAGCGATTGACGTTGTTCGAATAGAATTTCATGACTATGTGATAAATAGTTCAAAAACTTGATTTCATATATTTATGTATGACCATGGAAGGCTTGAATTACAGGATTTACAAAGAACGAATCAACATTCTCGAATCGTATCTTATTTCGAAACACGACTTCGAAACTGCCCTCGAAGAAATCCGGGTAAAATGCCCGGACCACAATGTATGGACTCGTGGAATTAAATCACTATGTCGTGAGTGGGCGGTACACAATCTCCTACACAAACTCGGTATCTTGAAATCAAAAACCAAAGATGCCTCGCTCGACTATCCACAATCTTGGATTACCAGATTCGGATATAAGATATTCGGCACGATAGCCATGTGGTTTATTAAGTAGTTCCGGCTATTTATAAACACATGGAGTTGATTAAATTAACAAGGCAAGACCTACGATATATTGTAAACGAAAGTGTCAAGAAGGCTGTTACCGAAGCGAGAGCCGGTAAACAGCTTAATCTCGACACGCTTGTCGCCTATCTTTCCATGCCATATCAACAAAAGGCGCTTAACAATGCCTTGCAACATTTCGATGATTACTGCACGTATCTTTCAGTAGTTAAGAAGATTAGGGTCAGGCCATCAAGAAAAGCAGCCGCAGAATATCAGCAATACGCCGTTGAATACGCTGACCGCCTATTGAATGCGGTTAGCTATCGCTCGCCCTACATCCTTAATGGCGACATTGACGTAAGGTGGCAGAACTCAAACCTGTTCTTTGAGTATCTTGGCAGGACTTCAGGTTGGTTCGTACACTTCACCAATCGGCCAAGAGATATTGTCGAACAGGGGTTCCTTGGACTACAAGACATAAATTCAATACACAGGACGTTCGGGGTCGTCGCAAACAGACAACTAAATTCCGGATATGCGTTCGCATACGACGCAAACACCCTGAAAGATTCGGACTTTTCCCTCAACACCTATTACGTCGTGTTTTTCCAAGGTGATGGTATCGTGGTCAGGAACATCATGGACGAGGACGAACAAGTCATATTCGATGCAGCGTCCGTGGACCATACAAATGTGGTTGTTGGCAAACTATCAAAGAACCTCGAACACGATTATGACGGAAACGGTGATGTTGACACCACGGCAACCATTAGTGGTTTGCAATTCATATATCCGGACTCGGTGAAGGGAATGTCGTTTGCAAATGTAAGAGAAGCATTTTCGTGGCTTCAGGGAAATGGTACCCCCGATATGACGCAACGGTCACGAAACGAAGATGTCGAAGCCATCATCGATTATTTCAGTGACCTGCCACAAAGTTCAAACCCAATGATTCAAAAAGGCTACGACAAAATATTCATCAACTACAATTACAGAGGCCCTGATGACGAACCGCTGGTATCAACCAAACACATGATAGGCCCGGTACGTAGATTTATTGAAAGCCTTGGGTTCAAAAAGTACGATTTGGGTAGACAGGTTGCTTTTTTGAAGGGAAACATACACATAAAAACCGAATGCGCTCAACTTCGATTTTTCGAGGTGTTCATTGATATTCAAGAAATTGAGCCAGAACAAAAACAAGTCAACGAGTCCGTTCTTCTTGAAGAGCTTCTGCGTGCCAGCAACATCATCACCCTGTCTCCATACAGACAGGGGAACATGTCAACCGTATGTCACAACATGAAAGAGAAGGGTGTGGAAACATCCTATCAGGAACTGAGACAACTGGCCGTTAAAATAAAACAGCACTACGGCGAAACCAAAGGACTCGTAATCGTACCGATTCCGTCAAGGTCCGGATACAGCGAGGAAGGTGCCAAGTTCATTAGTGACATGCTCGGAGCCAGATATTGCCCGTGCATCGGAAGGAACCCAGGCCAAAGTCTCTACATGATGAAAAAATCAGGAATAGAAGTGTCCGAGGAAGACACTGGCTTCTACCTGAAATCAGCCGTTCCTAACGGAAATATATTGCTGTTTGATAACGTTGTCGCAACCGGCACTTCACTTTCTTCCGCTATGAGACTTCTTGGAAGACCCTGTGATGTTGCGTGCCTCGCCGTTGACTATGAGAAATACGACGTCTAATCACTCCAGGTAATTATCTGGAGTTTTTCGAATAGTTTTGTTAACAATCTGAATCTGGTTTTGGTCGAATACGATATAATCGTCAACGTCAATACCGGTATCCCCTTCCTGTATGCCCTTGATTATTATGCCGTCGTAGCCCATGTTCAGTGACTTTACGAGGTCCGGTATTTCGTCCATGTTATATTCATAATCGTCGTAGTACACAATCTTCCAGAATTCATACGGACACCCAAGATAACCATCATACTTTTCTGGGGTGAACTCTTCCTCAGGTATCAACCCTCCGTCCCTGTCAGAGAGGAACAGCCATAAAGGATAGGACCATGAAGTGCCCTCGGTGAACACAAACGGCTTGTGCATTGAAAGGTTGCAAACATAAATCACCTTGCTACCATTGATTTCAATCGGCTTGTTTGAGAAAAAGAAACAATCGAAACCCTTCTTTTCGAATTGGTCGAAATTATGCCCGGACACGTGATACACGTTCTTAATGTTGAACTGGTCACCCTGTTCTTCCATTAGCAAGCTGAGACTTTCCTTGACACCCTCGTAAACCACCCTTTTAAGCTCGGACTCGTCCAATGAAACAACGTCCAACCCAAGTGCTTCCCTGATAATCCTTTCCTCGTTCAATTCCCTGGCGACATACTGGCCGACATTGCATACCTGACCATCCATCCTGACATATTCTGTAACCGGCTTGTATGAGTTGATAACCCTCGGCGTAACCGGAACCACCCTCAGTATTGGATAGCCCCACTTTTCACCGCCCTTGTAATAAGCGTCGTCCTGACTAACAAAATGTTTATCGTAATCATCCGACATCTTCCTTCCACCGTCATCGTTGGAATACCTTATCGGTTTCCCAAACTTCACGTAACCGACAAGGGTGGCCTTTCCGACACCGGTACGCACCAAACCAACCCATTCACCGATGAACGGGTCCAAGGTCCTGCGACTGCGGGTTTCAATCGTTTTCTTCCCGCTTAGTATGAGGTCTGTGAACTTGACCCCATATCCGTCGTTTACCGATATTCCGATTTTTATGCCACCAAGGTCCATATACTGTTATTCCTCTTCGTGATAAGATAATTTTTCAGATAAATAGTTTGGATATGCCGTTTTTTTGGTGTATATTTGCCCCAAAACAAAGTTTGAAACGCCATGAGCGAATGTACATTAACCAAACACGGGTACACACAGGTAATCGAAGAAGACATCGACTTCGTTAAACGCAACATACCTGAGAACCTCAAGGGACACCCATGCGTCGAGCACATAGAACTTGTTCTCAAGAAAAGCATCGAACTCCTGTACCCGGACTACAATCCGAATTCCGTAACCATGTCCGGCTACGTGGCCAGAGACAAATTCCAGGGCTTCCTTGCTCTTTTCACCAAGAAACCACACCGTTCCGACGAACAGTCGCTCGGCATCTGGAAATACGATTCCGGAAGTTGCATGAGCCTGCCGGAAAGAGCCTTCAAGGGCCTCAAGTGGGAGGACGAACCCGTAGAGGTAGACATACACATCACCCAAAAACACAAGAACGATGAAACGGGTGAAGATTAAATGCCGGTACGGTTTCGAGTATACCACAGAACTGTACGGAAACAGAGGCACCATCCAAAGAACGGTGAAAATGCTTGAGACAGGCTGTTGCTGGATATGTTATAACCATTTATGTGAAATTCCGAGGAACAAACAAATCGAAGGCTGCGGAAAGGTCTGCGAACTGTTCACCAAGAAACCATATTGCGAAACACAATAAACCAAACACACTCATGCAACTTAGCTCCTACATGGTCACCTGTGGCGGTGACGCCGGATTCCGGTTCAGCAACCAACCCGAATGGCATTCCGTCGGAACCATACTTCTGTTCGATGCCGAGAAATGGGACGTCGAGAAAATCTACAATGTCATGAAGGACCTGTACCGTCAATACAGGAACGCCGGTCACGGTTGGACCCTATCCGATAAGATTGACCTCGGCAAGTCTGCGGTCAAACCATTCATCAACAACAACGACGGCGTGTACGTGGACCTTGACTACCGTGACGAGGACGGCATCTGCTGGCTCGGAACCCTCGGTGTGGACCAGGAAAAACAAATCCACTCCAAAGAACACGATGTGACCAGATGGTCCAGGAACGGAGACACCCGCAATTTCGACTACAGCAAGTAAACCAAACCGAACCAAACATGGAACGACCAAAACTAACGGGAAATATCCACGATGACATC
>JAEEGL013213931.1_pt1 | contig 16341 bp, 13 predicted proteins | sample 9134231 | NCBI WGS metagenome assembly JAEEGL01 (sample SAMN16246548, study PRJNA631951) | gut metagenome | biome: gut microbiome; feature: rumen; material: fiber-attached | host: Bos | place: Iran: Karaj | collected 2018-10
CTGGATCTCCAAATGCACTATCAAAACTACCTTTTCCGGCTCGTCAGAAGGGGAAGCGGCCTCTTTTCCTGATGCCGCAGCATTCTGAGCCCCCTTCCGCTTCTTCTTGCCCGGGCGTTTAGCATTTGCTTCCGGAACCAGAACCTCAAAAAGAAGATCATAGCTTTTCCGCCCCTCAAGCAGGAGCACCTCATCGGTGTTAAGTCCGACAATGCTTTCAGTGGCATCGTCGCCATCCGGCGGAGTTAAGTCAACGCGCACCCCGTCTTTAAGACATTGCCTTTTGATAAAGTCCTTGTCGCAGTTTTTAAATTCCGGAACGACCTCTCTCAGAATGATCGCCAGAATATCCTTGTTGCTGAGCACCTGCTTGGCTGCTGCGTCGCAGCGTACCTGCCCTTCGGTAACATCCATAACCTTGGCGGTATGCGTACTTTCCTGTGTCATGAAAAAAACTCATTCAATGACTGCTGGTAAAATATTCGGCCAAAGTATAGATTATCAGTATATTTTGTCAATGGTTTCCGTTTCGGTAATGATGAATGTCAAGTTTTTCCGGGCTTTGAGGGTAAAAAACCGCTAAAAACGGCCATTTTCTAAAAATAACATGTTGAAATACTCCCTTGAAAAATTCTCGGAACGAGTGTTTTATCTTTGCAAATGGTCAAATTTTCATCAGGATCTTTTCCGAAATTCAGCGGAAAACCGCAGGTAACGAAAAAGCCGGCCATCAGGTGATGATCGCCGGCTAAAAACTGATATCAAATGTCGCTGATTATGCGGAGTGGCGTCGTACCGGAGCCTCGGAAAAATCTCTGAAAAAGCCCCGGCAGTCCTGTATCGTCAGTCTGAGAGAATCAGTAAAATGGATTCTCCGGATTCCTGAGGCTTTGCAAACCTGCATAAAAAGGGATAATCAGGAATCATCTTCCGCAATCTGCCAGCGCCGGGAGGAGATGCCGGGAAGTCATGCCGCTCCGGACAGGAAAAAACTCCGCCTGGCAAGCAACGTTATTCCGGAACGCCATAGAAAGAAAAAGGGAGACCCGGCGATCTCCCTTGCGTACTTTGTAACCTTCGTCCTGGCTTAACAGCCGGTGGTAACCACTACAACCTGTCTTACCACGGAACCGGAGTCCAGGTGGGGATGATCATAGAAGACATAACAGCCTTCTGCGGGACTTTCCTTCTTGTACTCCGCCGGAATAGGCATATCCGCGGGGCCGATAATAAGCTGCGCCTTCTTATCATTCCATTCCCTGATCCGGTAGGCCCAGTCATGCTGCTTCACATCTGATTCATCTGCCTGTACGGCATCAATATCCAGAGCCTTAAGAATGCCGTTCCCGAACACTGCGGGATAGCCGAAGGAAATGGAAATGCCGTTGGTGCCATTGCACTGATCCAGAGCAGAGCCGGTTTCGCACACGTAAGTAAGACTGGTCTTGGTGCCTTCCTTTTTCTCCAGTCCGGCGAGAACAGCCTTGCTCACGGTCATGTTTTCCGCGCTGCGTATGGCGCCCTTAATGCCGTTCAGCTTGGAAATGCGGGCATCCTTCTGAAGATCCATAAACTTGGGGGCTGCAGTGGCCGCCAGAATGCCGAGAATGACAATTACCACCACGAGCTCGATAAGGGTAAAGCCCCTGTTACTATGAGAGCGCATAACAGCCTCCTTTTGGAAATAACGGATTTAACCTGCTGCCGGCTTCTGCTTTCTGCCGACAGAACAGCCTGCTTACCTTTGATCTTACTAAAAACGCCGCTTTTTCTGCGTGATCCCTGTCCCATGGAAAAACAGCGGCTTTGCAATACTTAAGATCGCATCACAGTTTTTTGAAAAAACAGCCTGCTTCACTCCTTCCGCTTCTCTTTTCACCCTCTTTTCCATTCTTTCCGCCACCCTTTATTCCTCTTCCCTCCGGATCTCCCGCCCCGATAAGAGACTCCGACAGAGCGAAATCTTACAGGCTTAATCCTGCACTTTTTTCTGCCGGATCCCGGATCGCGGATCCCGATAATTATGAATAAGAACAGTCAGTTCCGCTCAGGTTTTGAGCGGCACTGCCAAAACAGAATTTTTTTCCTTTTGACACCACGAGGCCTCCTATGACTGCACAAATGACTGCTCAGATTCTCACCGCCGCTCCTGCCGTTTCCGCATCCCGGGTTTCTGCCGGCGCTCAGACAGCTGCGATGTCAGGCCTCAAGTTCAACCTCCACATTATCGAAACCTGCAACTACAGCTGCCGGCACTGCTTCGCCCATTTCGGTTCCCGCCGGGTGCTCCGTTTCGATCACTGGAAGAAAATTGTGGATAACTGCCTCCGTCTGGCACCGGACGCCTCCTTCAACATTGCCGGCGGGGAGCCCCTGATGCATCCCGACTTTACCGCCATTGCCGCCTATATCCATGATCAGGGCCGCCCGGTGTCCGTGATCTCCAACGGCTACCGCATGACTCAGGACTGGATCAGAAGGCATGCTCCCCTGCTTTCCTGCATCGGGCTTTCCATTGACAGCATGGAGGAAGACACCCTCCGCCGCATCGGCCGCTGCGTAAGAAGCGGGAAGCTCCTTGATGCCGCAAGGCTCCGGGAGGTTCTGGACACGGTGAAAGCCGTAAACAGCCTTTGCGCCATCAAAATCAACACCGTGGTTTCCGCTTTGAACAAGCATGAAAACATGGCCCGGGACATTGTAAAGATGCCCGTGTCCCGCTGGAAGATCTTCAAGATGAACCTCTTCCGGAACGGCGCGTTTTCTAACGAGGATATTGTGGTGTCCCATCAGGAATACCGGGACTATGCGGAAAGAAACACCGGCATCCGCCTTACGGATCGGGAAGCGGATCTCTCCGTGCGGGTACGCATCTCCCCCGACTGCGAGGCGGTGCTGGAAAGCGATCTTAACGGGGCCTATCTCATGATCGACGCCCGGGGGTATCTGGTGGATAACACCATGAACGACAACTACGTCGCCGTGGCGGATGCGGCCGGAAAGGATCTGGCGGCGGGACTGGCCCGGCTTAACTTCAACGCCGAGCTCTACCAGTCCCGCTACTCCGCCTGACCCCGGCGCCGGGAAGCTCTCTGAGCTTTCCGGATCTTTGCCCCCGCAGGAATGTCACAGATAGTACTTAAAACCGAGCTCCAGAAAATCGTTGCGATCATAAGAACGGTACATTCCGCCTTCCGTTCCCCCGCCGATCCGGTACCCTCTGATATTCGCCTTCAGGGAGTCTGTTACCTCATATTCGGCAAAAACCTCCGCCGAATGTTCATTCCTATAGCCGTAAAGAGCATTTATCCCGATGGTCAGAGCATCATTGAAATACTTTTGGCTCAGGGCAAAGGTAAGGCCGTAATCATCGCCGGATGAGCGATAACGATCATAAAAAAGCTGCCCGTTCAGATAAATCCCTCCGTCAAGGTTTCGGTCAAAGCCGGCAATCATCTGGGTCAGATCCGAATAATAAAGGTCTCCCTTGTCATCATAAACCGGCGCCTGAGCCGTAAAAGAGATTTCCGCCCTGAAAGAGCTGCCTCCTGCGGTCATGGCGCCATTAATGCTGACTGTCCTCTGGCGAACCGGCTCCATGAGTACGGAACTAACTCCGGTCTTCTTCAGCGCCGGAAAATCCGAAAACCCGGAATAGAAGGAAACGCCGGCATCCGCTCCGGTCATGTACCTAATGTATCTGACACCCCATTCCGGCTTTTTGGGATTAGGATGCTCAATGAAGGAAATAAGTCCCCTGCGGTCTGCTTCCCGGAGGTCGTGAATGCTGTCCGGCTCCCAGGGACTGTTATGCTTCGGCATTTTCCGATCCTTCCCGAAGGGAAGAAGAACTGCTTCAATATTGCCGATATCGGTTGCCTGTTCTCCTCTTAGCAGCCAGGAAGGCCATTTCTGAACCGTCCGGCCATTGGCCATGGGATCTCTGAAATAAGTGGCATTTAACACATCAATAGTGCTTTTGCCGTCATTTACTCCCCATGAGAGCCTCATTTTGCCGGCGCTGATCTGCAAGCCCGAAATACCGTATTCAGAGCCGCTGAATTTGCCGCAAAGCTCATAAAGAGAAGCTCTCAGACGTTTGTCGTAACGATAAGCCGCTTCATCGTAATCAAGCATGCCGCTGACATAAAGGGAGGCGCCTCCGGTATCCAGGAGCAGGGAGGAATTCAGCCTCAGCAGGGAGGATAAAAAACCGCTCCTCCGGGTAAACTTTCTGAGTTTCATCTCGACGGAATTTGAAAACCGGGTCTTTACCGGAGAGGAAGCCTCCTCGTTACTCAGGGTATCTGACAAATCAAAGGCAAAGGGATCTTCACCGGCCTGCGTTTCCGCGAACAGCAAAAAACACAGCGCCAAACCAATTTTTTTCATCTGAAATCATTCTTTCGGACTTGACCATTGCTGATCATCAGGAAGCAATAATCTGAAAACGCCTGTTATCTCTTCAGGCTGTTATGATCAAATATCGAAGGGTCTAATCCCTGGTTATAAACAACATCGCTGTACTGCAATAAGGTACGGGAATCCCGGCCCTCCTCCTGCATGATCATCTTGCCCGCCGACCAGATGCCGGAAATTTTTTTAAAATCCCCGGCCATCATGGTTTTTACCAGGCGATTGCGTCTGTCGTAATACTCGATCCGGGAAGGCAGCCGGTACTCCTTGTCAACGAATACCACCCTTCTGCCGTAACCGGTTTCGCCGGACTTTTCCGGCACGGCGGCGGATTCGATGACCCACACCTCCCGGCCATTCAATTTATCATCCCGGAGAAAACGGTGCTGATCGGCATTCACGCTGCGATATTCAATATCCTCCAGGGCAAAGCTGCTCCGCATAAAGGCGTTCTTTTTGCCGCCGCCGCTGATGCGCCGCACCATGTTTTCCGAAGGGAAAAACACCCAGAGATCATCCTCTCTCCTGATATCATCATGAGTCCACGATAAAAACTGCGCATCCTGAATATCGGCGGGAGCGCTGAATCGAATCAGGGAGCGGCGCTCATCGCCGATGCGGATAACCCGCATTTCCATTTTTCTCATCAGCTTCTGACCGCCCCGCTCTATGACCATTACGGCATTTCGGCAGGCGTCCCGGCTGCTGTCGGCCTCATTAACCATAACGGCAATATCGCGTCCGGTGAGAGCTGTTTCATGCATCTCCGCCTCAGGAAGAGCCGCGCCGGCCTCCGCAGTCCCGGCGGCAAATAATAAAACGCCTGCCAAAAAGAGCTTTCCCATGCCTGTTTTTGCATATCTGTTCATATACGTTCTCATGCGCCTTTTCATATGTATTTTCCTGACATCAATTCTGACATCCGTCCCGCAGTCTTGCCGCCGGCCCTGAAAGCGTGACAGGCATCAAAGCCGGCAAAAGATACCATAATAGTTAGCACTTGTTAACAAATATTAGTATTAGCTAACAATTATCCATCATCTGAAACCAATTTCCGGCTATGACATTATCTTTTGGCTGCCTCCGGCATTCCGCCGATTTCCACCCGTCTTTCGCAGCAGCATCTGATAAGCTCGCTGTCATGCGTAACCACCACAATGGTTTTTCCGGAATCCCGGAGCTGCTTCAAAAGATCGGAAACCCTGAGCATGCTCTGATAATCAAGCCCGCTGGTGGGCTCGTCAAAAAGCAGAAAATCTCTGCCGGAGCATAGCGCGCAGGCAATGGCCAGCCGCTGCTTCTGACCTCCCGAGAGCGACATGGGATGAGCATCGCGGCAGTCCTCCAGATCCAGCTGTTTAAGCGCCGCGGCAATAAGAGATTCCTCATCAGCCGGGCTTAATCCTCTCTCGATCAGGCTCAGTCTGAGCTCCTCCTCCGCTGATTCGGAAAACAGCTGATGATTCACATCCTGCATCACCAGAAAACAATGCTTCCGGCGTTCCCGGCCGGTCAGGCGGCAGCCCCCAAATTCCGCTATGCCGCGGCAGCTTTTCTCAAGGCCCGCAAGACAGTTCAGAAATGTGGTTTTGCCGCTGCCGCTGGCTCCGGTCACCGCAGTAATCCGGCCGAGAGCGATCCTGATGCCGTCATAGCCGAAATAACGGGATTTCTTCATTCTGAATATGCCGTTCCGATATTGAAAACCGAAATTCCCGAGGGTAATGAACCGGTCTCCCTCCTGAATATCCGGAAGATTAATGCTGCGGGGATCCTCAGGGACATTGGTTCGCAAGCCGCTTTCGGCGAGCTCGCCGGGAGCGGCTTTCATAAGCTCCCCCTTCTCAAAAAACCGGACAATCCGGCCGCCGGACATTACCAGGGTTTTGTCCGGCAAATCCCCCAAATATGCCAGCCGGTGCTCGGAAATCACAATGGTTTTTCCTTCCTCCTGCCAGATTTTTATCAGATCATGCAAAGCCGCCGCGCCTTCATAATCCAGATTGGCCGAGGGTTCATCCAGCAGGATTATCCCGGGCCCCGCCACATCAACGGCCGCCTGGGCAATCTTCTGCTTCTCCCCTCCTGAAAGTTTGAACAAACTGGCATTAAGGAGATGCTGAATGCCAAGCTTCGCCGCGGAGCGGGAGATCCGGGCCAGAATTTCCCCGGGGGGCATCCCGGCGTTTTCGCTGGCAAAGGCAAGTTCGCTCATGACATCGGCATTAAAAAACTGACTTCTGGGATTCTGAAACACAGTGCCCGTCAGGCGGGATATTTCAGAAAGCTTCCGGACGCGGATGCTTTCTCCCGCCAGCATAATCTCACCGCTGAGCGCCCCGTGATAATAGCGGGGTATGAGTCCGTTTATCAGCCTGAGCGCCGTGGTTTTGCCGCACCCCGAGGGGCCGGTAAGCAGGATGGTCTCTCCCCTGCGGATATCAAGGCTGAAATCCCTGAGCACGGCCTCCTCATGATTCCGGCCTCCTCCGCAGGCGGATGTCTCCGTTCTGCTCATGTAAGAGAAAGACACCTTGCTCAGGGTTACCATCCCCTCATGATTAACCTCATTCCTCATCTCAGAAATCCCCGGTAAAAATCCGGAAGCGAATCCCGAACAGACTCAGCAGCCAGACAATATAGGCGAGAGCGCAAAAAAAGAGCGCGGCATAATCCGCCCATTTAAATCTCAGCCGGCGAATGCAGGTTCTTTTTACGCCGGGACAAAGTCCCCGGGTCAGGGCTGCCTGAGTAAGCTCCTGCCCGATTTTCATGATGCTGAAAAGAACCGGAACCATCCGGTATTCCAAAAAAGCGGCCGGTCCGGCCCTTCTCAGGGTAATGCCTCTCATGGTCATGGCTCTTCCGGCTGCGCGGAGTTCCTCCAGAACCACCGGAAAAAATCTGAGCATCACGGCTGCCGGGATGGTGATAAAGTCCGGAACCTTAAGTCTTTCCAGTCCGGCAATAAATTCCGCTGCCGCTGTGGAACGCATTACGAATAAAGCCATGAGACCGCAGGGCAGCATGACACAGCAGAGCTCATACATCATCATAAAGGCATTGAAATAAAATCCGCCGGACAGTCCGGGCAGCCATAAACCGCGAGCCGCCTCCGCCAGGAGGTAAACAGAAAAGCCGGCCGCAGCCGCAGCATAGTTTTTGGAGATAACCAGAAGAACAAAGGGCAGCAGAGCAAACATCATGCGGAAGACCTGCATATATTCTCCTCCGGCGCCCCCCATAAGAAACACCGGCAGCGTCAGAAGAAGCAGCAATTTGGTTCTGGGATCCAGAAAGCCGCGGGAAGAGACTGCGAATTCCATTATTGCCTGCCCCGCGAAGATAAAATCGGCCGGGCGAAAATAAAATCTGCGCTGTTTTCTGACATCTGAAGAACTCCGATCCTGAATAACGTTACAGCATAACGGCCTGGGTGATGCTCGCCGCATGACTTTGATCACAGCATGCCTGACTTCAGGAAATGCTTTTTAAGGATCCGGCTCCCGGCCATTCCTCCCGCCGTCCCGAAAATCAGGCATGACAGCATAAGAGCCGGAGCCATCCATATCTGAAAAACTCCCCGGGCCGCGCTGATATACTCCGCGCCGAATTCCTGATTCTGAGCCCAGAAGGCATCAGGCATGAATATAAGGGGAATAAAGCTCCCGAAGCACCAGAGGCTGAACACCCCGCAGGCGGCAACGGAGATCCTGATACTGCGATAGCGTCCCAGTCTGGCCATAAGGTCGGCCAGGGGGCCGGTTACCAGAACCAGCGGCAGGGTGTAAAGCCCCATGCCGGTCAGGAACAGAAAAACCGCCAGAAGAATGCTCATTATGGTGATCATCCCGTATTTTCTGACCCGGGTCATAAACAGCATAAAGGGAATGCCGGACAAAAGCGGAATAAACACGCAGTAAAGCGGCATCAGATAAGGAATAAACCCTATGGGGGCTATCAGCAGCGTGATTACGGCTATTACAGCTGTAAACATGCCGATATTTATCAAGTCCTCGATATCAATTTTTTTTGCAGTCATCACAGTCCTTCCTTCACTCACTCCCGTTATTCAATCAGCCCTGTTATTCGATCCATAAGCAATCTGTTATTTCCCCCGGTCAGGCAAAGCCGGCTGAGATTTGCCTGTCCCCCGCAGAGCTGCCGGCCCCTTCCGGCATGGCGGGAGTATTCTGCGTTGCTTCCCGGCCAAACGGCTTTAACACCATGATAAGAGCCGGCGTTACCGTGAAATCGCAGATCAGGGCTGCGGCAAAGGCGGTAAAGGAGCTCCAGGCGAAGGTAACCGGTCCCGCGTATTTGCTGTTCAGAAAACTGAGGAGACAGCCTCCGGAAATCACCGTGGTAAAAATCAGCGTCCGGCCCGCGCTGAGAAGAGCCCGGAGATAAGCCTGCCGGTAACAGCCGCATTCCCTGAAATAAAGCCGGAATCTGACAATGAAATGAATGGTGTCATCAATGCACACTCCCAGAATTATCGGAGCCAGAATCACCAGAACCATATTGAGCCGGCAGCCGGCATAGCCCATAAGTCCCAGCGTAATCAGCACGGGAATCACATTGGGGATCATGGCAAGAAGACCCAGCTTCAGAGACCGGAACACCGCGGTCATCACCGCCAGGATGGTAATAAAGGCATACAGGAAGCTTTTAAGCTGACTCGCCGCGAGATAATCGGCCACCCGGGTCAGCAGGCTTGAAGCCCCGGTAAATTTAAGATTAAGATCGGGAGTTTCGGTTCTGACAAAGGCCGTGATGTCGCTCTCCAGTTTTCTGACATCGGCCGTGCTGAGAGCTTTTGTCCGAATCTGGATCCGGGCGGCGTCATAGGACAGGCTTACCAGCTGATCGAACTTGCGGCCGCCGCCGGATTCATACAAAAGCATGAGTTCATTGGCCAGAGCCTGATTGTCAGGAATGGCATAGCGCTTTTCATCATTGTTATGAACAGCGCGGTTCACCTGCCTGAGCTGATCCGTAAATGCCGCGGTCTCTAAAACCAGAGGATGCCCGTCAATAAACTCCTTGAGCTTATCCAGATTCGCAATGAAGGAGAGATCCTTAACCCCGTTTTCCCGCCCGGCGCTGATCACGGCCTCCACGGACATGGATCCCCCCATGCGGGAATCCGCAAAATTGAAATCCTGTCTGAGGGGATCGTTTTCCGGCAAATCCTGAATAAAGGCGGTCTCGATTTTCAGATCGGTCAGGCCGTAAGCCGCAATTCCCGTAATAACCATGAAGGCCAGAATCACCCCGCGGGGAAATCTCATGACCAAAGCAGCCAGAGGCTTTATGAAAACATCAGTCCAGTCAAAACGCCGCTCTTTCTTCAGAATATCAGCTGACTGATTTCCGGCCGGCAGCGGTTTGACCCGGCTAAAGCTCAAAAGCGGCAGCGCCAGAAAAAAGGTTAATGCCAGAGCGGCTATAGCCCCGACGGCCGCTTCGGCGCCCAGCTCCCGCAAAGGCAGAAGATCGGCAAACACAAAGGACGCAAAACCCAGAGCCGTGGTCAGCGTGGTCAGCGCCATGGGAAGAGCGGTTAGCTTTATGGCCTGTCTCAGAGCGGCGCGCCGTGATACCCCGGTCACATAAAGACTTCTGAATTCCGCCGCCAGATGCACGGAATCACCGATGCCGGCGCAAAGAATAAGGATCGGGATCATCATTGCCAGCATATTGAGGGTAAAACCGCATATCTGACAGAGCCCCATGGTTAACACTATGGATAAAACAACCGTCAGAAGCGGAATAACGGCGCTCATAATGCTTCTGGTGATCATTAAAAGCAGAACCAGCATGGAGATTATCCCGGTAAGAATCCAGGTCTCCCCCTCCTCCTGAATATCGCGGTCATTGAAATAGCTTATCACCGGCATCCCCACAACCCGGACATCCAGATCCCCGAAATCCCCGAGAATCCGGTAAATTTCGGGCGGAGCCAGATTTCTGAAGGCGTTAACGCTGCCGTCAGGGGCTTCGGGATAGGGAACAAAACTTATCACGATCCCGAATATATTCCCGTCAGCGCTGATCAGCCTGTTGCGGCAGGCCGGATCCTCCGCAGCTCTGACAAGAGCCTGCTCTGTTTCCGCGGCGGTCATGTCAAGGTTCTCAAAAAGAGGCGCAATGCGGACAGTCTCGGATCCGGATTCCGCGGTTACCGCTTCCGCATTGCCCAGCCAGGTGACTTTGTCGGCATACGTAACCTCCTGCTCCAGTCTGGCGGCCAGGGAATCCAGTCTCTTCAGGAAAGCGGCATCCCTTCTTCCGTGACTGTCAATCAGCAGGAAGACAAAATCATCATTGCCATAGGTCTTATAGTGTTCCTGAAGCTCCGTATATGCGGGATCATCAGCAGCAAAAAAGCTTTCATAGGAATTATCCTGCTTCAGGGATCCCGCAAAATATCCCGCCGCCAGCGTCAGCAAAACTGTTAAAAATATGCTTAACAGCCGGAATTTAAGGATTTTGTCTGTCAACAGCATCAGCATCTTTCAGTGATCCTTACCTTAAGCGAAACTCCACGGGCGCGATCACCCTGATCTCCCGTCCCGGAGCCGGAAAAGATCCGGCGGCATTTTTTACGGTGATCAGCGCGGCATCCTTAAGCAGCGCCGAGTCCGTCCCGGCCTTTACTGCCCTGATATCCCGCGCGCCGCCGTTTTTTCCGATAACAAAGGATACGGCCACCACCCCCTGCTTCCCCGTTCTTCTGGCCTGCTCCGGATAATAAAGATGGGCACGGAGACTTTTGACAATCTGGGCCATGAGAGCGTCCCGGGTTTTGCCGTATACCAGAGTCTCCGGAGGGGCCCCGGAGGCTCCCGCTCCCGGGGCCGGCTTGTTTCCGGCGCTGCCGGCAGCGGCGTTTGGCCGCTCCGGGACGGAAGCAGGCCCGGGAATGATCTCCGGGGCTTTCTCAGCCGGCCGCTCCGCCCTCTTCTCGCTCCTGTTTGCGATCTTTTTATCAGGCTTTTTCCCGTTTTTTACCGAAGGCCTGTTATCCTTCCTGACCGCCGGTTTCGGAGACGATGCGGCGTTCGCAGCGGGCCGGGACGGCTTTATTTTCGGAGGCGCGGCGGGAACTGACGGAGTTGCAGGATCCGCGGAGAATACCGCCGGCGCAGGGGAAGACAGCTCCGGAGAAGCTGTTTTCTCCGGAATCTCCGGAGCCTCTGGCTTCTTCTCTGATCCGGGAACTTCCGCCGGCGGGAGATTCGGAGCCGGGAGGGCTGAAACCGGAGGCGGCGGCAGGTTTTTCATCATGATGCTGACCACCGGTTCCTCCGATCTCATAATGACAGCGGTTCCGAAATGCCGAAACAGGGTTGCTCCCAGAAGCGCGGCCGGACAGTAGATGCACAGCGCCAGAACAAAAGCCGCCGCGTTATAATTCTGCTTTTTCAGTGGCAATGCTGAAGTTTTCATGACGCTTCTCTCTTAACTGATCAAGCACGGCGGCAAAGAGGCCGAAATCGGCTTTTTCATCAATGCGCAATTCCAGATGCGCGTCTGCTTTCAGGTTGTTAATTTCCTGAAGAAGCTCTCCCCGGGTGACCTTCCGGCCGTCAAAGAAAATTTCATTGTTCTCCCCGATTTCCAGAAGCTTTAAGGATGCTTCCGCATCCGTTAGTTTGTTCTGGGTTTGCGCATCCGGAAGGTTCACTCTGATTTCCCCCCGGGCAATAAACGTGGAAACGCTGAGCACCATGCAAAGCAGCACCAGCATGATGTCAATGAATGGGACAATGTTAAGGGGGGCGCGGCTGGGAATTAATTTCATGACCGGGAGTTCTCCGGAATGGCATTGGCGATAACGCTGATTTTTCTGCTGAGACCGTTGTAGGCCATGAGGGCGGGAATGGCCACCAGAAGACCGAGGGCCGTGGCCTTGAGAGCCAGGGACATCCCCGTCATAATCTCCCTGGCATTAAGCCCGCCGGACTGCCCCATGTCATAAAAGGTGATCATGATGCCCAGCACAGTCCCCAGAAGTCCCACATAGGGCGCATTGGAGTAAATTATGAAAATCGCCGTCATGTTTCTGGTAAGCGCGGTTTCGATTTCCGGTTTTCCGGCATAATTGCCCGGATTGAATCTCTTCAGAAAAATCATCCGCTCGATGGAAAACCACAGAGCCAGAAAACCCATTAGTCCCAGCGCGGCAAAAATGCCGGCATCTACAAGATCCTTCACATTGTCCATATATCCTCCCTGCCTCGCATAATCCGGTATTTTGTTGATCACAGACAACATCCGTTAGTCGGTACTAACAGGATGCCCTAGTATACACAAAATGGGATCCGGATCATGATTTATTGTTATGAAAATTTTTTTCACAAGAGAGTCCCTTATGCTTCCCCGGCATCCCTCATTGCAGCGCCCCTGACAAATGACAGACGCTCTAAGCCGTTTTGCCGTCATTCTCACCCTGTTCCCACAGCCTCCGGTACAGGGGGCAGCTCTGAAGAAGCTCCTCATGCCTCCCCTTGCCGGCAATCCGGCCGCTGTCCATCACCACAATCAAGTCCGCGCTCATAATGCTCTTCAGCTTATGAGCAATAATCACGGCGGTTTTTCCTCTGGTAAGCTCCATCACTGCCCGCTGCGCCGCGGCTTCGCTGTACACGTCAAGACTTGAGGTCATTTCGTCGAGAATGACTATCGGAGCCTCCTTGAGCAGGCACCGGGCGATGCAGATCCGCTGTCTTTCGCCGCCGCTGAAATTCTTTCCGCCCTCGGCCACCGGATCCCCGGGCTCCGCAAAATCCGCCTGCGCTCTCCGGAGAGCCTCCCGCACGGTCTCTTCGGGAACATTTTTTTGGCCGAGAGTCACGTTGTCATAAACAGAGCCCCGGAACAAATACGAATCCTGAAATACCATGGCATAACGGCTCATCAGGATCTCGGGATCCGGAAGAGAAATATCCGTAAGCTCCTCTGTCGCAGCATCTCCCATAAGAACCCGGCCTTCATCCGGATCGTGAAAGCGCGCCAGAAGCTTAACCAGCGTTGATTTCCCGCTGCCGCTGGGCCCCGCCACGGCCACCCTGGTTCCGGCTTTGATTTCCAGGCTGACGTTATCCAGAACCTTTTTGCCCTTTTCATAGGAAAAGCTGACGTTCTTCATAACCAGATCCGTTCCCCGCGGCAATGAAGAACTCTCTCCGGAAAGCGGCTTTTTATTCATAAGAGCGGCAATGCTTTTCCCCGACTGGGCGAAATACTGCAGCATCAGAAAATTCAGGCTGAAGGCAATAAAAGGAGCGATGCCCCGGGAGGCGATAAGCAGCACCATAAGAAATTCCATTACGGATATTTCCTGATGAACCAGCTGATACTGACCGTACAGCGCCATAATGCCGATCCCCGCCCCCGCCGAGGACATGGCCGTCATGGCAAAGGGCATCAGGATTACCTCCAGCCTGATGCTTTCCCGCCGAAGCCGGTTCATGCGATCCTCCAGCCGGGCAAATCTGGCCCCCTGCATATTATTGGTCTTGATGACGGCAATGCCGGCAATGTATTCCGAAATGGCCTGAGAAGCCTCCAGAGAAGCCGCCATCTGGTTTTTGCTCAGTCTGCTCCCGATAACCCGCGCCAGAAAAAGAGCCAGAAACGCCAGCGGAACAAAGCTGAAAAAGCCCACCGCCAGAGCCGGACTGTACAGCAAAAGACCGGCAAAGACGGCAAGAGAGATCAGCAGTGATGAAAACATTCCGGGAATAATATGGGAATTGGCATTTTCCAGATTGGCAAAATCCTTCATCATGCTTTGACTTACCTGAGCTGAATTCAGGCCGGACAGCGTCCCCAGAGACAGCCTTCTGATATGCTCGGCCAGTCTGAGCCGTCCCTTTGCGGAATTATTGTAGGTAGCCACGTAACAGGCGTTATAGGCAGGCAGCGCCGCAAAATAGCAGAACGCCATATAGACCGCGCCGGCGCCGCAAATGAGCAATAGCTCTCCGGTGTCAGCCGGCTGTCCGCCCAGATAAGGATTCAGCAAAAGATAAAGCAGGAGGATGACAAAGAAGAACCCGCCGAAATTTGCCAGATCGCAAAGGCATGAAGCCAGCACGGCCTTAAAAAATTTGCCGGAGCTGTTACCGGTGATATTTCTGATAAAACGTTTCATTTGCTGTTATCCCCGCTGTCCCGGTCTGAGTTAAGCTGCCAGCGGCCGGCTGTTTCATAAAGCTCCCAGAGCCTGCGGTACTCCGGGGACTCGGCCATCAGAGACTGATGCTCCCCCCGGGCCATGATCTCTCCCCTGTCCAGCATGATGATCTGGTCAGCATCCCTGATGCAGTCCAGCCGGTGGGCCGCCATGATAATGGTCTTGTTTTTCTTAAGCTCCCGGAGAGCCCGGTTCAGCAGGCGTTCGTTTTCCGCATCCAGAGCCGAGCTCACCTCGTCAAGAAGCAGCACCGGGGCGTTTTTGAGAATGGCCCGGGCAATATTGATTCTTTGCTTCTCGCCGCCGGAAAGCGTCTCTCCCCCGGCGCCGACGGGGCAGTCCAGACCGTATTTCTCAATAATGTCATCGCACTGCGCCAGATGAGCCGCCCGAAGAACCTCCGCGTCCGAGGCTCCTGTTTTGCCGCCAATAATGTTGTCTCTGATGGTGCCCTGGAACATAAAGGTCTGCTGCATAGCTATGCTGACGCTGTCCATAAGATCCTTTTCGGAAATATTCCGGATATCGGCGCCGCCGATGGTTATCCTGCCGGAATCCGCATCATGGAACCGGGCAATCAGGGACAGAATGCTGCTTTTGCCGGAACCGCTCCGGCCGATAATGGCCAGGCTTTTTCCCTCCTCAACCCGGAAGCTGATATCCCGGAGGATCTGTCGCGGAGCGGAATCCCCGGCGGCAGACAGAGATTCCCGGCGGCAGGAAAATGAGACGTTTTCAAAAGCCACGGCAAAGCCGGCGGGAGCTGCGGTTTTTTCCGGAAACTCCAGGGGCTTTGCGGCAAAAATTCTGTCAATGCGTTCCACGCCTTCGCTGATGGTCATCATGGCGCTGGAAATGTTCATAATATTCATCAGAGACGGCAGAATGGCATTGGAGAGCGCCGTGAACAACAGCGCCGTCAGCGCTATGGAGGCATCCCCGGGATGCGCCGCATTAATGGCGATCACCGCCGGAAAAATAAAGAAGACGAAGAAATTCACCAGAATGGTAAAAATAATGAAGCCCCGCCGGCCCCGGGCGGCAAATCCCAGAGCAAAGTCCCGGTAGGTCAGCACGCTCTTTTTCAATGAAGAGAAAGAAAGAGCGCTCAGGCTGAACATTTTGAACACCGGGATCCCCCGGGCAAATTCCATGGAAGCTGAATTTATGTTTTCCAGAGCGGTGAAGTATCCTCTGATATCCTCCCGCGCCCCCTGATCCCCGTACATGCTGAACTGCGCCAGAAGAGCCGCCGCATACACCAGAATGCAGATGAGTCCCAGCCGCCAGTCGGCGTAAAGATAAAGCCCGAATACCACGGAGGCGCCTGTCAGGGTCATTACCAGATCCGGGATTTTATGGGCGATAAAGAGCTCTATGAGATCCGTGTTATCGTGAATGCACTTATGAATACAACTTTCCCATTCCTTTTGAGCTATACACAAAAAGCCTCTCTAACCTAGACAACATGCCGCTTCGTCGTATCGTGGCATTCTGAAATTCTATTTTCCCTATTCAAAATTTTCTCCTTTTACAAGGCTTTAAGCCCTCGATATCGAAAATTTTAATAATTTTTTCCATGCCCCCGTACTTAAGAAAATTGCCCACTATCTAATTTAGAATACTATCAAATAACACAGCATTACTTTTCCCTGCTTTTATATCTCGTTTTGAAACATGAGAAATACAGCAATACTGTAAAATCTTTTCTTTGGTTC
>JAEEGL013620974.1_pt1 | contig 16341 bp, 11 predicted proteins | sample 9134231 | NCBI WGS metagenome assembly JAEEGL01 (sample SAMN16246548, study PRJNA631951) | gut metagenome | biome: gut microbiome; feature: rumen; material: fiber-attached | host: Bos | place: Iran: Karaj | collected 2018-10
ATGCGCTTTGTGGTGTCCGCAAGAATGTTGGAAACGGTCTTGACGTCGTCAGTGCTCATCAGGACGTTCGGGAACACATACTTGCCGTTCATATCCGGTGTGTAGATGTCCTTAATCCAGTTAAGACGGTACTGAGCATCATCCGGGCAGGTGACATAGACGTCATAGTAGCTGTCAAGGATTGCCAGAGGACCATTGACGCTCTCAGCCTCACGGACTTCAACCGGAGAGGCATCGCCGAGCCATGCATGCTTGAGCATCGGCTCGCCGTTCGCGTTCTCGCTCATCTCGAAGATATCGAAATCGTCATCTTCGCCGTAGGTACCCCAGTTGTTCTGCGGGGACTGGATCGGGATATACATCTGGTCAAGCCATGCGCAGACAAGCGCCGGGTTCTTGGCAGCGGCGGTGACAACGCAGCGGCCGCGGTCAAAGCCGGAAGTGAAGGAGCCGTTCTGCGGGGTGATGTTCTTGACGTCAGCCTTCAGAGCCGGAAGCGGCACCCAGCTTTCGCCTGCAATGAGCTCATCTATGCTGACCTGTGCGATGTTGGCAACATCCCAGGAGAAGCAGACACCGTAGCGGCCGGCTTTGCCCTTGGCAACGTAAGTGGACCATTCCTGTGTGAAAGCTTCCGGATCGATCAGGCCTTCGGTATACAGCTTGTGGAGCCATTCGATACCCTTCTTGAAGCCTTCGGTCTGAGCGGTGCAGATGACCTTCTTGTCGTCGGTGACTGCGATGTGACGGCCGCGGTCCGGATCGCCGTAGCCTTCGCCGAAGCCGTTGATAATGATCGCCGGATCCTGGTCGCCGTCGTTCATGATGCAGGACATCGGGATGATGTCGCCGTCGATCTTGAATTCAGCCTTAAGCTTGGCAGCATTGTCCTTGAATGCAAGCAGAACCTGCTCAAACTCATCGACAGTGGTCGGCATAGAAAGGCCGAGGAAGTCAAGCCAGTTCTTGTTGATGAAGCTCATGTCGCCGACGGTCTGGATGGCGGTCTTCTCGTAGCCGAGCTGCTCGATCCACGGAAGAGCCCAGATGTGGCCGTTCTCGTCGGTGCACATTGCGCGGTATTCCGGAGCCTGCTCGAAGACAGCCTGCAGATTCGGCATGTACTTGTCGATGTAATCCTCAAGGTTGAGGATGACGCCCTGCTTGCCGTATTTCAGAAGGTCGGTGTCGCCGAAGCCTGCCTGGAAGACGAAGTCCGGAAGAGTCTTGACATTGGACATCTCAAGCTGGATCTTCTCACCCCACTGGTCACTCTGGATCGTGCGCCAGTTGATGTGTACGTTGGTCTGCTCCTCAAGTCTCTTGAAGATCGTGCGGTTGTTCGGCTCGGATTCCGTGCCGGCTGGGTAACTTGTCAGACCGCTGAGCTCAGCCTTCTCGGCGAGCGGGAAGGTGTAAGTATCGGCAGCTGCGGCATCCCCGCCGGAAGTGCTTTCCGTGCTGCCTGCCGGTGCGTTGCTGCCGCCGGATCCGCCGCAGCCCGCGAGCATGGAGATCGTCATTGCAGATGCAAGGAGAATCGATGCAATCTTATGCATTTTGCTTGTTTTTCTCATTGTAAAACTCCTTTTTACGATTAATATGTGTCATCTTTGTTTCATGCTTCGCATATCATGATCAGCCCTTGACCGCGCCGGCCATGATGCCGTTGTCGAAATACTTCTGGAAGAACGGATACATAACCATAAGCGGAAGGCTCGAGATGATGATCGTCGCATACTTCAGAAGTTCCGCGAGCTGTGCTCTCTCCGCCGTGCTCTGCATGTCGGAGACCATGCCCGGTTCCGGCTGGTTCTGAATCAGGATCGATCGTAATACCAGCTGCAGCGGCTGCTTGGATGCGCTGTTCAGGTAGATCATCGCGTCAAAGTAGCTGTTCCACATGCCGACGAACTGCCACATGGCGATCGTCGCGATGATGGGTGTGCAGACCGGAAGCAGGATCCTGAAGAAGTAGGTCAGCTCCGTCGCGCCGTCCACCTGAGCGGCTTCCTGAAGGTCAGCCGGAATTCCCATATAGTAGGTTCTGGCTATGATCATGTTCCAGACGCTGAAGCATCCGGGAAGAAGGATCGCCCAGATCGTGTCCAGCATGCCCAGGTCACTGATAAGCAGGTAGGTAGGAATCAGGCCGCCGCCGAAGAACATCGTGATGACGAAGATGATGTTGAAGAATCCGCGTCCTCTGAAATCCGGCCTCGACATCGGATATGCCGCGAGAAGAGTCACCGTCACGGACAGGATCGTGAAAAGAACCGAATAGATAACGGCGTTTTTGAAGCCCACCCAGATCTGCCCGTTCGACATGACTCGCTCGTAGGCGGTAAGCGTCCACTTGCTGAAGTCAAAAGTCAGGCCGCTGTTCTGAAGCGTCACGGGATCGATAAACGAAGCCAGGATGATGTAAATCACCGGAAGAATGATGGCAACAACAAACAGACCCAGCAGGATATACCCGGCGATCAGGATCGATTTGTCGCCAAGAGAGTGTCTTGCAAATTCGCTTTTTTTCTTGGTTTTCATTTTTCCGCCTCCTTAAATTCCCTTGCCTTCATTCATTCTCTTGACCAGAGTATTCATGGAAACGAGAAGGATAACATTGATGACCGTGTTAAAGAGACCGACAGCCGTGGAGAATCCGTAGTCACCGTCCAGAAGACCCTTCTTGTAGACATACGTAGAGATGATCTCGGACGTATTCAGGTTCAGGTCTGTCTGCAGCGCGTAGGCTTTTTCAAAGCCGACGGACATGATGTTGCCGACGGACATGATGAACTGGATCAGGACCGTGTCCTTGATGGCCGGCCATTCAACCGCCTGGATCTGCTGGATGATGTTCGCTCCGTCGATGACCGCCGCTTCCTTCAGCTCTTTGCTCGCGTTCGAGAGCGCAGCCGTATAGATGATCGACGCCCAGCCGGCACCCTGCCAGATACCGGATGCGATGTAGATCGTCCGGAAAGCGGAAGGCATGGTCATGAAGTTGATGTTCGTTCCCAGAAGGGAATTGATCATACCGGTCGGAGACAGAAGGATACGGACGATACCGCAGAGGACGATGACCGAAATAAAGTTCGGCATGTACAGAACCAGCTGAATCTTCTGCTTGATGCTGGTGCTCATGATGCGGTTCAGCAGGAAAGCCAGAAGAATCGGAGCCGGGAATCCCCAGAGAAGTCCGAAAATACTCAGTTTCAGCGTATTTGCGAGGTACCTGAGGAAGTCGGGAGATGACAGGAATCTCCTGAAGTTTGCAAACCCAATCCATTCACTTCCGAGGATGCCCCGTATCGGGTTGTACTCGGTGAATGCGATTGCTATTCCGCCCATCGGAATATAGCGGAATATGATGGTCAGCAGAAAGGCCGGCAGCATAAAGATCACGTACAGCTGCCAGTGCTGTCTGATATAGACGAGCGTGTTGTGCAGGCTGTTATCGTTCTCTTTTACCTTGGCAGGTGCTTTTGCATTTTTCATTGCGAAAAACCTCCTTTCATTGTCAACGGGTTACATGTTCCTTTCCCTTATTCTCTTTTCATTTTCACCCCCTCCTTTACCTTTCTTTTGCCGGGTACCTTTTTCTTTGGGCAGTCCGCCAAAAGTGCATGTGTGCATTTGCACACTTTGCTCCTTTCTTTTCTTTTACATAGTATCAATAAAATGTGCATTTGTCAATATAATACTTCTGTATGTTTTACATAATGCTATCCCGGGGCAGTTTTTGCATATGTAAAATACCGCCTTGTCATTTTCACGATTTTGAAGTATACTACATTTGAGTAATTATATATTTACATTTTTATTTCATTTGCACACAAAGGAATATGGAAAATGAAAAAAAAGGTAACGATCCAGGACATTGCCGACGCTCTCGATATTTCCCGAAATACCGTCTCGAAAGCAATCAACAACTCTGAAGGACTCGCCGAAGCCACCAGAGAAAGGATCCTTAAGAAGGCTGTCGAGATGGGCTATAAGCAGTTTTCCTATGTAAGCACATTTTCCGACAATGCGGCCTTCAGACAGGTCACCGAAGAGCGCCGGGACCCCCCCTGTTTCCGCGGTGAAATCGCACTGCTGACCACCGGTTTTCTTGCCCCGTCGCATTTTGCTTCTCTCATGCTGGACAAATTCCAGCGCGAGATGGCCCAGCTCGGCTACACGCTGAACACGCACCGCGTCACGCGCGAGGATCTCACAGCCGGGAGACTTCCGATCACTCTCTTCCCGGAGAGAAGCAGCGGGATCATCTGCTTTGAGATCTTCGACAGGGAATACGCAGAAATGCTCTGCCGGCTCGAGATCCCCATCCTGTTCGTGGACGCTCCGGCCGGAACGGGCGGGTACGCGCTGGCAGCCGACCAGCTGTACATGGACAACACGACCGGCATCACACAGTTTGTCAACATCATGCTGGCGCAGGGCTATACAAAGATAGGATGGATCGGGGATTTTGAGCACTGTCAGTCCTTCTTTGAGCGCTACCGGGCTTTCCGATGCGCGATGGCGCTGGCAGATGTTCCGGTGGACGAGACCCATATCATCCGGCAGAGCAATGTAAACGTACTGAAAAAGGTGCTCGCTTCCGCGAAGACACTTCCGGATGTCTTCATCTGTGCAAACGATTTTGCCGCCCAGGATGCCATCAATGTCCTGACCGAACTGGGCAAAAGGGTTCCCGACGATGTCAGGATCTGCGGATTTGACGATTCTCCGGAATCCAGACACAGTACGCCGCCGATCACGACCGTTCACATCCACACCCAGGTCATGGCCTTCTCCGCCGCCCACCTGATCGTTTCCAGAATGAAAGAGCCGTCTCTTGATTTCCGCACGATCTATACCGAAGCCAACCTCATCCTGCGCGAGTCCACAGGACACTTACAAGGAGGAACACAGTGAAATTCTTCTCATATGACAGCAAATTCAGCCAGATCGCGCTGGCACTCTGCCAGGCCTGCCTGCTCAATCTTCTGTGGTTCGTCTGTTCGCTGCCTGTCTTCACGATCGGCGCCTCGACTACCGCGCTTTACTATGTCTGCATCAAGATCGTCCGCGGCGAGGAGCAGTACGTCATCCCCATGTTTTTCCGCTCCTTCAAGCAGAATTTCAGGCAGGCAACCCAGCTGTGGCTCATCCTCGCCCCCATCGGCGTCCTGCTTGCGGCCGACGGCTACATCCTCTACCACCTCCGCTCTCATTCGACGGGCACGCCGGCTGTCTTCTGGACGCTTCTCCTGGCGCTCATGATCGGAGCCGCCATCCTCTATACGATCATCCTGATGTACGTCTTCCCGCTGACCGCGATCGTGACCAACACCACGAAGGCCATGCTGAAGAATTCCTTCCTGATCGGCACGCACTACCTGTTTGCAACGATCATGGTGTTCGCCGTTCATTTTGCAATCTTCTTCGTGACAGTCCGCTTCTTTACGCCTCTCATCATCTTCGGGGAAGGCCTCGCAGCCATGCTGAGCGCCGCGCTTCTGAACAACGTGCTGGCCGCCGTCTCCTACGATCCGGAAAATGAAAACAGCAAAGAGGGCCCCGATGGCAGCAACTGATTACGAACGCACGCAATTAAAAAAGAGCCTCCATGAGATGGGGCTCCCGCAGAAAATCGGCTATTTTTTCTCCTACTATACAATTCATTTTATTCTGGCTGTCCTGGCCGTCGTCATCATCGCCGCATCTCTTGTGCGCAGCTTAACCCGAAAAGAAGTGCTCCTCTATATCGCTCTCACGAACACGGCCATCGGGTCGGAGCTTGAAAATGAAATGACCGACGCATTTCTTTCGGCTTCCGGCTACGATGCCCGGAAAAATGAAATAGAACTCTATAAAGAGCTCTATATTTCAAATGATCCTGCCCAGGAAAACCACGAATATGCCTACGCCTCGTCCCTGAAAGTCATGGCGGCGATCAATGCCGAAAAGATGGACCTCGTGCTGATGAACAAAGAATCCTATGATGTCTTCTCCGGCAGCGGGTATCTCCAGGACCTCACCGCTCTTCTTAAGGACAGCGCTCTTCTCGATACGCTCGAGCCTTATCTGGTGCAGAACGAAGTAACGCTGGCCGACAATTCCCTGGACGTGGCTCTCGGGGAAGCCGCCGAGACTGAAATCGTGACCGAGACGGTCACGAACGCCGTAAGCGTCTCCGCTCTTCCGGCTTTCCGCAAAGCCGGTTTTCCGGCAGACATCTATATCGGAGCGATCGCCAATTCCCCCCGCGAGGGCGCAATCATAAGATATCTTGCGTACCTCACATCCTGAAAATAAAAAACTCCGACAGTCTCCTCCCGAGACTTTCGGAGTTTTCTTCTTCCGTTCCTTTCCGGCACAAAAAAACCGGAACCCTTTCGGTTCCGGTCTTGATGCAGGAGAAGGGACTTGAACCCTCACTCTAACTGAATAGAACAGGCACCTGAAGCCTGCGCGTCTGCCGATTCCGCCACTCCTGCGTTCCATTGGCGCCTTGCCGCGTCAACAAAGGGAATTATACTTCACCGGCAGGCAAATGTCAACCGATTTTTCAAAAAATATATGTGCATTTTACTTATTATGTGCTATGATGAGAAAGCTTTCTTTTTATTTTATTTCTAAGGAGGGGAATCATGTCCAATTCCAAAAGCGGCGGTTTTCTGGACCGCACCTTCAAACTGAAGGAAAACAAAACAGACGTACGCACCGAGATCATCGCCGGTGTTACGACCTTCATGACGATGGCTTACATCCTCGCTGTCAACCCCAACATCCTGAGCGCCTCCGGCATGGACCGCGGCGCCGTCTTCACCGCGACGGCCCTGGCTTCCTGCATCGCAACGCTTATGATGGCCCTGTTCGCCAACTACCCGTTCGTGCTGGCTCCGGGCATGGGCTTAAACGCCTACTTCGCCTACACGGTCGTTCTCGGCATGGGCTACACCTGGCAGACAGCGCTTACGGCGGTCTTCGTCGAGGGTCTCATTTTCATCGTGCTCTCCGTCACCAACGTGCGTGAGGCCATCTTCAATGCGATCCCGATGACGATCAAGCACGCGGTCTCCGCCGGTATCGGCTTCTTCATCGCCTTTATCGGCCTGCAGAACGCCAAGATCGTCGTTGACAGCTCGACGCTCGTCTCCCTCTACAGCTTCAAGAGCTCCCTTGCAAACGGCACGTTCCGTTCTGAAGGCATCACCGTTCTGCTCGCCCTCATCGGCATCGTCGTCACCGGCATCCTCATGGTCCGGCAGGTAAAAGGCGGCATGCTCTGGGGCATCCTCATCACCTGGGGTCTCGGCATCATCTGCGAGCTCACCGGGCTCTATGTACCGGATGCGGAACTCGGCATGTTCTCGGTTCTCCCGAACTTCTCCGCAGGCTTCTCCGTCCCGTCGCTGGCGCCAACCTTTATGAAGCTGGACTTCTCCAACGTATTCTCGCTTAACTTCATCGTCGTCGTGTTCGCGTTCCTCTTCGTCGACATGTTTGATACGCTGGGAACCCTGATCGGTGTCGCCTCCAAGGCCGACATGCTCGATAAGGACGGCAGACTCCCGAAGATCTCCGGAGCTCTCCTCGCAGACGCCATCGGAACCTCCGCGGGTGCCGTGCTCGGAACCTCCACCACAACGACCTTCGTCGAGAGCGCTTCCGGCGTAGCCGAGGGCGGCCGCACGGGTCTCACCGCTGTCACGGCGGCGATCCTCTTCGGTCTTTCCCTCCTGCTCTCCCCGATCTTCCTCGCGATTCCGTCGTTCGCCACGGCTCCGGCGCTCGTCATGGTCGGTTTCCTGATGATCTCGGCGTTCCTGAAGATCGACTTCTCGGACTACACGGAGTCCATCCCGAGCTTCCTCTGCCTGATCGCCATGCCCTTCATGTACAGCATCTCCGAGGGTATCTCCATGGGCATCATCTCCTACGTGGTCATCAACCTGATCTGCGGAAAGGCAAAAGAAAAGAAGATCAGCATCCTCATGTACGTGCTGACCGTCCTCTTCATCCTGAAGTACGTATTCCTTTGATGATCGGATATATGTAAAACAAAAGGGGCTGTCGCAATAGTACCGTCGTAAGCCCCCTCAAAAAGGAGAAAAATCCGGCCAACCGGCCGGATTTTTCTTTTTCTACTCACCAGTTTGAGTTGAATGTGTGGAAAAGTGAACACAAAACAAAGGCGTCCTGTGGATAAGGCACCTTCTCGAACCTTGTATTTTGAAAGGTCAAATTTACGAAGCTTTCATCTCTGTCAGGAACTGGCCTGTCCGCTCACCCTGTATCTTAAAATGCAGCTTGTTGATATTATAAGCAATGGCGAGGAGTATGCTCTGGGCCAGTACCTTCTCCTTTCCCCGATACAGGTATCGGCGGAAATTCATGTCTTCCTTGACCACGGCAAAACTGCCTTCAGCCTGGATGCTCCTGTTCATGCGCAGCTGGGTGCCGTACCCGGTCGTGATCCGCTCCAGCGTCTCCTGCCTTTTCTGCTTCATGACTTTCGAGACATTCAGGCGTTTTTTCCGTTCCTCCATTGGTGTCTTGCAGTTGTTGCCATGGATGCATTTCTCCTTGTGCGGGCAGCCCCGGCAGTCCTCGCATTCATATATCGTCACGGTACTGGTATACCCGTTCCGGTTTTTGCTGTGTTTCTCACCAAGTACCCTGAGCTTTTTTCCGTTGGCACAGGTGTATTCATCCGCTTCCGGATCGTATGCCATGTTTTCCCGGCGGCTGATATCCTGGCTGTATTTACGGGTCTTCGATATTTCATAATTCTGCGGCTTCAGGTAGGATTCCTGGCCGTTCTCTTCCATGAAGACATAGGCCTCCTCGCTCTCGTACCCTGCATCCGCGACGATCTCCTTGTATTTAAAAGGCAGATGGGCTTCCATATCTTTCAAAAACGGGACCAGCGTCAGGACATCCGTCGGATGGGCGCTCAGGTCGACCCAGGTGACATACTGCGCATCGACGCCGTGCTGGAGGTTATAGGCAGGCTTCAGCTGGCCATTCCTCATGGCATCCTCTTTTAAATGCATAAATGTCGCATCCGGATCCGTTTTTGAATAGCTGTTGCGTTCTCCGCACACATAAAGCTGTTTTATGTATTCTTTCAGCTTGTTGATATAGTCATCCAGGGTCTCAACGGATTTTTGCAGCCGGTTTTTCCGATGGCCGGGCCCGTGGACAAAGACGATCTTTTCGTCCTTTTGGATCCGGCAGAGCTTTTTCCGCAGCCGCTTCAGGGTATGCAGTGTTGCCTTTCCATTATAGACCACCTTGATCCCATACAGCGTTTCACATTCTCCGATGAAAGAAAGGATCTTTTCAAGGAGGCCGTCCAAACGTTTTGTGACGGATTTTTTCCAGACAAATGTATACTTATTCGCGCGTGATTCGATCTTTGTCCCATCGATAAAGATTGTCTTCCCGGAGACCTCTCCAAGCTCATGAAGAATGGTGGATGCTTCAGCCATGAGCTTTTTGGAACAGGCAGACATGTGAAGGGAGAGAAACCTTGCGATGGATGCATGATCGGGAGCTGGCATCCCTTCAAGAAGGAACATAAAGTTGATGTCCCTTTTACAGGCAGTCTCAACAGACCGGCTGGAGAACAGGCGGTTCATGGAAGCATAGAGCATGATCTTGAGCATCTGGCGCGGACTCGCCTGATTTTTTCGGATCCTCTCATAGGTCGAATAGAGTTCCGAAAGATCCATTCCCTCCACAAATGCACTCAGAAGGCGGACCGGGTCATCAGCCGGGATCATGGTTTCCATAGAAAGTGGAAGTTTGATTTGATAAAACCCGCGGAATGTTGTATAATCGGGCTGTAAACATAATGAGTTTCGCATACCATTATTTTACAATAAAACCCGGACTTTTCGAAGCCCGGGTTTTTGCTTTGTGAAAAATTTTTAAGAGCAGTCCGGCCTCTCAGCCGGATTCCTGCCGAAGGAAAAGGCTGCCGCACTAATCCCTTAGTGCGACAGTCCCTTTTTAATTCTGTTTATCTGGCTCCTACCGCCTGTTTCTTCGTTCCGAGAAACATGCTGACCGCCTTCACGATGACGCCGCCCAGAGCGCCGCAGATGCCCGCCTCGACCAGAGCCTGAATGCCGACAAAGAGAGCGATGAACATCAGCGGGTTCTTCGCGCCGAGTCTTGCGACATGGCCCTGCACATACTCGGTGTTGTAAAACGCGAGAACCAGGTAGCCCATGAAAAGAACCGTGTTGAGAACCGGCGCGGCGATCGCCCCGGCGAAGTAGGACCAGCTGCCTCTCCTGTCAAGCTTTGCGAGCGCTTTGAAAACGACACCTGCAAGATAGCCCATGAGAACGCGGGTCACCACACAGAGAATAAATGTGTGAATCGGGCTGACCGCAAACAGGGTGCTGGTCATCACCGAGCCGCCCGTGAGCGCGTCCTTAAAGCTCACAAGTCCGAACACGCCGCCGAGGATCGCCCCGGCTTCCGGCCCGATGATCATGGCGCCGACGGCGATCGGCAGCGTCAGGAAGCTCATGTAGAGCGGTCCGACCGGGACACTCCCGAGGCCGATGGCCTTCATGACGAACTGGATACAGATAAGCATGGCAATCTGCATCATTGCGGTGAGATCAAAAACCTTTTTCTTCATATTCAGTTTACCTCCTCATGCTGTTCCGCCTTCCTGCGGATATAGCTGATTTTTCCCGGAAAATGAAGCCCCTTCCCTTCTCCTTCGGATAGCGGCGCTTTCTGCGTCCGCTTCCGGACCGGTACGGTTTTCATTTTCCTTTTTTGCATCTACATCATATATGCACGAGGGGTGAAAGTCAAGTTTTTAAACCTGAACATTCTGTGATGTTTTCTGTCCTTCTCCCGCCTTCTCCCACTGGTAAGCGAGGCCCTTCAGCATAAGTTCCGGCTCGTAGAGGTGGGAATGTGTGAGCTTTTTGTGAACTTCCTCCGACCAGCCGCCCGTCACGACCAGAGAAACCGGCAGGCCTAAGGTTTCCTCGACCCTTTTTACGATCCCGTCGATCATGGCGGCCTGCCCGAAGAGCGCTCCGCTCTCCATGCAGGCCTTCGTGTTCTTCCCGATCAGGCAGTCCGTCGGCTCGGGCAAGAGCTCCGGCAGCTGCGCGGTCCTTGCGTGGAGCGCCCAGAGGCCCGTCTGGAGCCCCGCGGCGATCACGCCGCCCAGGAACACGCCGCCCTCCCCGACCACGTTGAAGGTCGTCGCGGTGCCCATGTCGACCGTCACGGCCGGCAGCGGTACGATTCCGGCCGCATACGCGGCGTCCACAAGCCGGTCGTGACCGATCGTCGTCATATCGATGTCCTTGAAAATGAGCCCCTTCGCATTCTCCCGCGTGATCACGAGAGGCTTCCTGCCGGTCAGCGTCTCCGCCGCGAGGGCGAGCTTTTCCGCAAGACGCGGCACGACGCTGCTCATGACGACGCCCTCCGCCTCAAAGCCGACGATCCCCAGCTCCTCCGCGATGAGGGCCGCCAGATCCTCGCCGCTCTCCTCCGTGTTCGTCGGGATATAGATGCATTTGAGGACAGAGAATGCACGGTCCTTTTTTACAATCAGGCCGACGGATGCGGTCGTGTTTCCGATGTCGATTGCGATGATCATAGTGCCCTCCCGGGTTATAAAGAAAGGGGCGGACAAAAGCCCGCCCCGGGTATTAATATACTTTCCAGCCGTTCACAAACTTGCCGACCACCGAGCGGTCGTCGCCGTAATTGAGGACCCTAAGGAGTCTCTCGGCCGGCGTAAGCTCGCGCATCGTGTCAAGGTTCACATCGGAGAGGATGACTGCATCAAACTCCGAGCCCGGCGCAAAGGTTCCGACGTCGCCGATGAGCCTTCCCGGCTTCAGGGTAAGCGCCGCGAAGAACTCCGCAAAGCTCCCGGCCTCGTCTGCCGCCGCCCTCACAAAGTCCGCCTGCCGGCCCCTTAAGGGCGGCTGACAGTCAAGCAGGGAGACTTTCGCCTCCTCCGTGAGACGCTGCAGAGCCTCTTTCAGCGCCGCGGATGTCTTCTCCTCATCGATAAGAAGCGCCGGCTTTACATTCGCAAGTCTTCTCCGCTTTATACGCGCGAGGAACTTTTTGGCATTTTCAAGCACTTCCTCCGCCGTGCTCTCAGCATCGGTGCAGGAAAGCCCCACAAGGCCGCCGAGTCCGGTCTCATCCAGCATCCGCGCAAGCCTAGCCGCCGCGGCGAAGTCCGAACCGCCGTTTATGATTGCCCGGGTCGCCGGCCCGACATAGATCGTCTCGATGAAGGCGTCAAACGACCTCTTTTCATATTGGCGGTCGGAGGCGATCCTTTTTGCCTCCGGCTCCGCGTAGGCCTCCGCGAACGCCTCGTCGGTGAGGTAGGTGCCGAGCCCACGCACATTGGCGAGCATCGCGTCCGCTCTCGTATCAACAAGGCCCGGAATGATCAGTTCCTCGGGGCAATCGATGAGCGGCCAGTCCGAAAACTCTTCCGGGAGCTCCTCAAACACACCGGCCGAGACCCCCTCCATGCAGACAAGATAGCCGTCCGCCGTCTCAAAGAGCTCCTCCTCCGACTTCATGTAGAGGATGACTCCGTGCAGTACAAAATTTCCGTCGTCTACCGTCATTCGTCTTCCTCTTCATCCGGGAATACCGGCGGCTCGGCCGGGATAAAACGCCTCTCCTCGATCGGGTCCGGCATCTTCGGCACGCGCTCCCAGGCTTCCGTGCAGAACTGATCCTGCGAGTTGACAAGAACCTTGCCGCGCTTGTCGATCTTCACGTAGCTGCCGTCCTCCTGGAGGATGTGGGCCTTCACATTGTCATCAAATTCGGTCTGCAGGATGTGCATGACCTCTTTTTTAAGCGTAGGATCTTCCACCGGGAAGACGATCTCGACGCGCTTGTCGAGGTTTCTCGGCATCCAGTCGGCGGAGCCCATGAAGACCTCCGGCCGGTCCTCGTTGCAGAACCAGAAGATTCTGGCATGCTCGAGGAAATTGCCGACGATCGAGCGCACATGGATGTTCTCGGAGACGCCCGGGATGCCCACCTTAAGACAGCAGATGCCGCGGACCAGGAGCTCGATCTTGACGCCCGCCGCGGAGGCCTCGTAGAGGGCCTCGATGATGTCCGGGTCGCAGAGGGAGTTCATTTTCGCCTTGATGTAAGCCGGGCGGCCTGCCTTCGCATTGTCCCGCTCGCGGGCGATGAGCTTTAAGAAGCGGTTCTTCATCCATAAGGGGGCCACCAGCAGCTTGTGCCACTTCTCCGGCTCCGAGTAGCCCGAGAGCATGTTGAACGCGGAGGTCGCGTCCACGCCGATCTGGGCGTTCGCTGTGAAGAGGCCGAGGTCCGTGTAGAGCTTGGCCGTCGAGTCGTTGTAGTTGCCGGTGCCGAGGTGGACATAGCGGCGGATGCCGTCCTCCTCGCGGCGGATGACCATCGTGATCTTGCTGTGGACCTTGAGCCCTAAGAGGCCGTAGATGACGTGGCAGCCGGCCTTTTCAAGCATCTTCGCCCAGGCGATGTTGTGCTCCTCGTCGAAGCGGGCCTTCAGCTCGACGAGAACCGTGACCTGCTTGCCGTTGTCGGCCGCCTTCGCCAGCGCCGCAACGATCGGCGAGTCGCCGCTCACGCGGTACAATGTCTGCTTGATGGCCAGGACCTCCGGGTCCGCGGCGGCCTGCTGGACGAACTTCACGACCGGGTCGAAGGACATGTAGGGATGGTGCATGAGCACGTCCTGTTTTGCGATCACGTCGAACACGTTGTCCGCACCGATGAACTCCTTGACCGGGGCCGGCGTATATCTCGGGGTCTTGTATTTGTCAAAGCCCGGCATGCCGTACATTTTCATGAGGAAGGTGAGGTCGATCGGGCCCGGAATATAGAAAATATCCGGCTCCGAAACCTTGAACTCCTTCACCAGGATCTTGAGGAGACGCTTGTCGATGTTCTCGTCGACTTCGAGGCGGATAACTTCGCCCCACTGGCGCTTCTTGAGCTGCTTCTGGATCTCCTTCAGGAGGTCTTCCGCTTCCTCCTCGTCCACGTCGAGCTCTGCATTTCTCATGATTCGATACGGAAATGCACAGAGGACATCGTAGTGCTGGAAGAGAACGCCGATGTACTTCCGGACGACTTCCTCGAGGAAAATGACAACCTTCCTGCCCTCCTCGTTCTCCGGCAGATTCACGATGCGCGGGAGCACGCCCGGCACCTGCACGGTCGCGAACTCCGCCTTCTCCTTGCCCTTCTTCTTCTCGCCGTCCGAATCCTTCGGTGCGATCAGGGCGCCGATATTCAGGGTCTTGTTGAGGATCAGCGGGAACGGACGGGAGGAATCCATCGCCATCGGGGTCAGGATCGGATAGATATTCTCCTCAAAGTACTTGTCCAGGTATTTGCTCTGTTTCTCGGTCAGCTTCGTATAGTCGTCGATGATGACGAGGCCGGCCTTTTCCAGCGCCGGCACGATGGAGCGGTTGAAGATCGTGTACTGCTCCTTCACGAACTCGTGCATCCTCGCGGAGATCTTCTCGAGCTGCTGGGCAGCCGTAAGGCCCGCGATATCCTTCTTCGTGTAGCCCGCATGGACCTGGTCCTTTAAGGACGCGACGCGGACCATGTTGAACTCGTCCAGGTTGGACGCGGTGATGGAGAGGAACTTCATGCGCTCAAAGAGCGGCACGATCTGGCGGTCCCTCGCCTCCGAGAGGCATCTCTCGTCAAACTCCAGCCAGGAGAGTTCACGGTTCCGGTAGTATTTCGGGTCCCGGAAATTGATTGCATTTTTTGCATTTTCTTCTTTGGCAGCCATGTTACCCTCCTTCAGCTGATCTTCTTTTTGATCTTAAGTACCGGTTTGACATCGAAGATATCCTCAAAGAAGGTGACATTCTCCGCGAATATGCCCTTCTCCAGCGTGAAATCTTCCTTCACGACGACTTCGATGATAAGCTTCTCTTCCTTCCTGGTCGCGCGGATCTCCGTGATCTTCTGCAGATAGCTCTGGTCGAGTCCGTTCGCGAGCCTGAGGATCGCCGTCAGCTTCGCCACCCTGATGAGATCCTCGGGCAGCATGTCGCGGGCCGAATCTTCGTAGGCGGGATTGCCTCGGAAATCCAGCGGAACCGTGTTGTAGCGGACGACGTTTGCGATGATCATCCTCTCCCGCTCGGAGAGGCCGATGATTTCGGTGCTCTTGATGATGTTGTAGGAGCAGGCGGCGACGTCGACAAGGCTCACGTACTTTCCGCAGTCGTGGAGGTAGCAGGCGACCTTGAGGAGCAGGCGGTCGCGGTCGCTCAGGAGATTGCTCTTTCTCACGGCCCGGAAGATCTCGTCCGAGACCTCCAGGAGCTTGTCCGTGTGGGGCTTGTTGCCCGCGTAGCGCTTCATGATGTTTCTCGCGGCGCTCAAGATGTCCCGGTCGAAATCATGGCTCGAGCGGATGATCTTCGAGGAGAGGCCGTAATCGAAGGCGATACCGTCCGTCAGCTGAATGCCGGGCAGCCAGACCGTCTTGACCCCGAGAACCTCAATCAGCCGCTTGTAGAGGACCGCCGTCGGCAGAACCGCATGCGCGACCTCCATGCCGACGCCGAGGAACTCTGCGGCCTCCTGGGCGGTCATATTGACGATCTTGTCGTACCAGCCGAGGAATTCCTCCCTGGACTCGAACTTGTTGGCGTCCGCCCGGTTCTGGAAGATCAGGTTCGTAAAATAGTCCCCGACCAGAATAATCGTATCGATATTGCGGTCCTTTAAGTACATCCGCTTGAAATTGAGGATGTCCTTGCGGATCAGCTGGTCGATGAGAACGTCCGGATGAGCGGTCTGGTTCTCCAGCTGGGCGATGCGCCCGCTGACCCTGAGGGAGCCCAGGAGCAGGTTCGTGGTCGTCACCAGCGTGTCCTTGTCGAAGAGGGAGAGCTGGATGCTGCCGCCGCCGACGTCGACGATGGCCGTGCCGGTCTCGATCGTCCGCTCGAAATCCTCGCCCTTGGACGCGATGGACTTGTAGCTTAAGAAGCGCTGCTCGGAGTTTGACAGGACATCGACCGTGATGCCGGTCTTCTTCTTGATGTGCTCCATGATGAGCATGCTGTTGCCGGACTCCCTGAAGGCCGACTTGGCGCAGGCGCGGTAGGCGGAGACGCCGTACTCCTTCATGACGTTCGCATAGTCCCCGAGGATCCGGGTCAGCTCATTGAGGCTCTCCATGGAGATGCGGTGCTTGTCGTAAGCCTCCCTCCCCAGGAGCAGTCTCTGCTGCAGTGTGGTCAGCGAGGTGAGTCCGCTTCTTCTGACTTCGAATATCTC
>JAEEGL012560608.1_pt1 | contig 16340 bp, 14 predicted proteins | sample 9134231 | NCBI WGS metagenome assembly JAEEGL01 (sample SAMN16246548, study PRJNA631951) | gut metagenome | biome: gut microbiome; feature: rumen; material: fiber-attached | host: Bos | place: Iran: Karaj | collected 2018-10
ATGATGGCGGTTTTGACGAGCTTTTATTTAATCCTTAATGTGGAAAGGAGCAGAGAGCAGTCCATTGTGGAATCGGAGCTGACGATCGCCACAAAGATCCAGAAAGCGATGCTTCCGGATCTCTTTCCGGAGAATTCGGATACGCAGGAATACGATCTTTACGCTTCCATGGATCCCGCGCGCGAAGTGGGAGGGGATTTCTATGACTTCTTCATGCTGGATGATAACCGGCTCGCCTTCCTGATTGCCGACGTTTCCGACAAGGGAATGGGGGCCGCCTTATTCATGGCCGTCAGCAAGGCCATGATCAAGATGCGCTCGCAGGCCGGCGGTTCTCCCGCCGAAGTACTCCGGGACGTGGATGCACGGCTCGGGAAGGATAATGATCTCGGCATGTTTGTGACGGTGTGGCTCGGTTATCTCGATCTGACCACCGGCCACGTCGTGGCGTGCAACGCAGGGCATGATTATCCGGCGCTGTTTCTGCGGGGAAAAGAAGAGGGGAGTGAAACCGGCTATGTTGTGAAGGAAACCGTGCATGGCCCGGCCGTGGCTTTTCTCCCGGGAATGATATTCCCCGAGATCGAATTCACCATGAAACCCGGCGACCGCATCTTCCTCTACACAGACGGCGTAAACGAAGCCCAGGGCGCCGACGGCGAGGAATTCGGTTTCGAGCGCATGCTGAACGTATTAAACGCTCACATCCATGATTCCAGCGAAAGCCTCTGCCGTTCGATGAAGGAAGAAGTCGACACGTTTGTCGGCGACGATCCCCAGTTCGACGATATGACGATGATGGCGCTGACTTTCCACGGGAGCAGGGCTCATTAAGGTATAAACAATAAATATGGAAACCGGCGAAAACTCTCGGGTATTATCTCGGGAGTTTTTTGGATTCAACCAGTTGTTGAATGACAATGCGGATCATGGGCTGTAAAATGGGGAGAGGGAAAATATGTGAGGTGGATGAATGTACATTTTCTTGGATGCGGATGTCAAAAGAATATGGAAAGGAGGCATTCCGTGAGGACAAAAGAGTATTTCTATAGCAGCACCTATATGGTCACAGAGGAAACGGAACGCATCCGCCCGTTGCTTGCAGCTGCCAGAGCTTACCATGAAAACCAGCCGGAATTCTTTATTCCGTATTCCTGGTGGATGGATCAAAAAGGGTGGTTATATGTGCGATGGGAAATAAAGGGGGAATTAGACCGCGTGGTCTATCGATATCGCTTTGACAGCACCGCCAGCCTCGTCGTGGAAAAGATCCCTGTAAACGTGAAAAAGGCGGATCTGCTCCGAGGAAAGGGCAGTGATGCGCCGGTCGTGCTGATCACGGGAGACACGCACCGCGACTTCACAAGGGTCGAAACCTTCTGCCGCAGGTTCCCCACCACGAAGGATGATGTGATGATCATTCTCGGCGACGCCGGAATCAATTTTTGCGGGGATCCGAAAGACGCTCATCTTAAAGAGCGCCTTTCCAAACTGAATATAACCCTGTTCTGCATCCACGGAAATCACGAGATGCGGCCGGAATCCATTGGAACTTACCGGGAAATGGAATGGCGCGGCGGCACGGTGTATGTGGAAGAGAGCTTTCCGAGCCTTTTGTTTGCAAAGGATGGTGAGATCTACGATATCGCCGGGCAGAAAACCCTCGTGATCGGCGGCGCCTACAGCGTGGATAAGCACTACCGCCTTTCCAGAGGCTGGTCCTGGTTTGCCGACGAGCAGCCTTCCGAAGAGACCTGGATGCGGGTGAAGAAGCAGCTTGTCGCAAATGATTGGAAGGTAAATGTGGTTCTTTCGCATACCGTTCCGTATCGGTTCCGCCCTGTCGATACCTTCATCCAAGGGCTGGATCAGTCCACGGTGGACACCTCCACGGAAGAAACCCTTGGCCATATCGAAAAGAAACTAACTTACAAAAAATGGTACGCCGGGCATTTCCACATCGACAGAGAGGCAGAGAACTGCAGGATCATGTATAAGCAAGTGGCGCTTTTCATGCAGGATCGGGACCTGAACTTTCAGATGCGGTGATGCAGGCGGTGGCTCCTGGAATGCATTGCTCTGTGGATCCTATCATCTCTGCGGCCAAATCCATAATCACCCTGACAACCCGACATGTGAGGAACTTGCGAAGCCTCATTTGAAAATAGGTATTCTTTACCGACAACCATAGACCGAACAGAGTATTATCCTTTTCAGGAGGCTAAGGAAATGTTTGAGGAATACATATTAGGCAGGGTGGCTACCGGGAGTTGAACCCGGATTTTCAGAGCCACAATCTGACGTACTAGCCGTTGTACGATAGTCACAGTGACCCCTGCGAGATTCGAACTCAGCATTTGCAGCTTGAGAGGCTGCCGTCCTAAACCATTAGACGAAGGGGCCATATGATCCCAACGGGACTCGAACCCGGTATCTCCGGCTTGAAAGGCCGGTATCCTGACCATTAGACTATGGGACCATGAGGAGTCGATTTTCACTGACTCCTCTTTTCTATGCGCTCATCCGCGCTCCGATCTTTACATCGACAACGATGATCTCATCTATGGATACAGACAGCAGCGCTGCCAGCGCGACCAGATTATCGATCGTAGGCATTGCAGTCCCATGCTGCCACTTGTAAATTGCCTGAGGAGTAGCAAAGCCAAAAGCATCCTGCAGATTCTTCACAGTGAGACCGGCCTTCTCCCTCAGTCTCGCAATATTCTTTCCTGTTGCCACCATATCGATGGCAGGCATCATAAACATTTTCTTACCCTCCTTTTCCGCCAGCCGACCATAGGATTGTTCCCTGGTCGAGTGCTGTCTTAATAAACCTTCTCCACAAAAAAACCGCTTGCCTCTTCATAAGGTAAGCGGTTTGCCAAACATGTTCTTTCTACTCTGATCCTATTCCATCCGGACCTTCGTCATATCAACATCTTCTCGCATCTGCTTAGCCTTAGAAGAGCGCATGAAATCATATCTCCATTCGGGATGTTTCTCGAATGAAGACTCTTGATGTTCACGATAAATGCTGTAATTGCGATCTAATGTTGCCATGTTTTTTTCCTTTCCCGGATCATTTTTCAGATCCGTTTTTTTTGCTTAATCGAACTTTATCACAAAAAAAATATGTTGTCATTATACCTGTAGTATAAGAAGCCTTCAACCTCAGCGCTTCCCCTGAAACCCATTAAACCACGCCCGTTCTTCAAACGCCTTCTTTTTCGGCTCCGAAGGGGCATCCTCAGCGATCCCGATCGGAAGGAAGCAAACCAGGTCGTATGAATCCGGCACGCCGAGGATCCCGGCCATTTTCTCCCCGATCCTGTCATTATCCGTAATATGTCCTTCATACCAGCAGCTCTGGTATCCGAGATCCACGATGGCAAGCAGCATGTTTTCGATCGCCGCAGAATAATCCTGAATTGCAAAGCATCTATCCCGGTATGCATTCACCCTCTGTGTCAACACGCAGATCGCAGCAGGCGCGGTCTCGCCCACAGGCGGGCTGATCGCGGCATGTAAGCGCTCCAGAACCTCCCGGTCATCTACAGCGATAAGGCTGGTCGTTTGCTTATTGCAGCCGGATGGAGCAGACAGACCCGCTTCCATGATCCGAACCAGATCCTCCCTCGGAACCGGCGTGCTTTTGAATTTCCCGCGGTAACTGCGGCGTTTATTGATGGCATCAAATGTGTTCATATCGTATAGTATACTCGGTTTTGGGGGAGATGATTACTGCCAATACCTCCGACTTCCTCAAGAAAAGCGACTGCCTCTTTTATCCCACCGGCTTTTTTGAAGCTGTCTGAGACCTGTTCTGCTCCATTTTTGATGTTTCTGTCTTCGAAGACTCGGTTCACTGTCCTTAAAATATCTTCTTTATTTATTGAAGGGAGCCTGACGCCCGCGCCAACTTCCTCTGTTCTTCTGGCCACCGCATCCTGCTCCGGGGTCTGCGGAAACAGGATCAGGGGAACTCCGAAATAGAGGCCTTCCGATGCGGAGTTCATACCGCAGTGCGTGATAAAAGCATCCGAAATGGACAGCACCGCCATCTGATCCACACTCTCATGGATCTCGATATTCGCCGGAACATTTTCAAAATGATCCGTATTCGTTCCCATAGAAATGATCACCTGATAAGGCGTTTTGCCAAGCACATCGATACAGTTCCGATAGAATTCCCTGTTCTGATTCACCGTTCCCATGGAGATAAAAAGCGTCTTTTCGGCTGTCTTTTCATACTTTTCTGTTACCGGGCGAATGGAAGGACCTATGAAATGTACTCTGTCGGAAAAGGTTTCCGCGCACGGCTGAAAATACTTTGATGTATAAACGATCGTGTTCGTGTCATTGTCATTCTGAACAATATCCAAAAGCCCCTTGACCGGATAACCCTTTTCCTGCAGACGCTTGATCTGCTTATTCACCTTCGGCATGGAAAACAACATCTTCAGCGTCTCACCAACCCCGTGCTTCATGTATCTGGAAGAGGCCCTGTTAAACGCAAACGTTGTTGTTGACGAAACGAAAGGCAGTCCGTGCTTCATCGCCGCAAGCTTTCCCCAATAGGCAATAGAATCCGATACGATAAGATCCGGCTTCAGCTCCCTGATCTTTGCCGTCACCATCTCATCAAGCGCCAGGGTTGAGGAAACCAGCAGCTCGACAGCAAAAGCCTGGTCCTTTCCGACCCGGTCCGCGTTTTCCTTATCCTCCATCTCAAAATCATAGCTGTCACACGGAACGAAAACCGCTCCGGCATTTTCAAGCTTTTCCCGGAAAATTTCAAAAGAAAAGTAGTAGATCTCATGCCCCGCCTTCGTCATTTCCCTGACAAGGCCGAGGGTAGGATTGGTATGGCCATGAGCCGGGATACAAAACCAGCAGATCTTCATTTTCTTTTTCCAGCCTCCTTTTTTTCAAATGTAGCGTCAAACAATTCCGAGAACGCTCCCTTGGGCGGAATGGCGATCCCGCGCTCCTCATCTCCCAATAAAAGAACCGTATCTCCCGGTTTGATATCGAAAACTTCCCTTGCCTGCTTCGGAATAACAATCTGTCCTTTTTCGCCGACTGTTGCGGTCCAGGCATACTTTCCCTTCGGAAATTCCATTTTCACACCCTCCAAAAAGTATGATTTGTATAACATATCATACTTTTATCAGAAGAATATGTCAAGCATAATGTTTCTCCTGATTAAACCACCCGTTGAATGACAATACAAAAACCGGCTTGTAAAATGGAATGAGTAGTAGAGGAGAGAGGTGGGATGAATGGAGATCAGTCTGTTTGCTGATTTAATATCCACATGGGAAATAGTGGGGTTTGATGAAGAAATATCCGAGATTCCCCGCTACAGCAGCAGGAAGAGATTGTGTGGGCTGAACCCGCTGGATGAATATGTCGCCATCTGCTTTAGTTATGGATGGCAGGATTATGTGTATTACCTTCCTAAAACGGAGCAGATAAGGACTATGGATATGCTCCATTTGGGAAATCTGAGTAAAGAATTTGGGACAAATGTTCGTGACACGTTTTTGGTTAAAGGCGGTCAAAAATCCTGTACACGGCCGTTTCTTTATGAAATGGTGATCGGAGAATATCTGGTTTATCGCCGGTTCGAAGTTACTGTAGAATGCAGAAAAATAGCGGAAAATGAATATGCCGGCCGTGTCTTGCCGATACGGGAGACTCATCGATATGTGTTTCACAGCGGCGGCCTTGTGATAGAAAACAGGGACCATACAAAGACGATCGCTTCAATCGGACAGCTGGCGGCAGAGGATGCTTATGATACGATACAGGACGCCAATATCGATCATCAGCGCATGCTGTTCAGGAATTTTGTTCATCATGTGAAGCTTTCCTTTAAAAACGAGATCATACATGCGTTATCCCATACGAAGGAAGGGTATCCCAAATTCTGTTTAAAAGGGTTTGCTGAGATCTTTTCGAAAACGGTCGGGCGTAAGGGCATACCCGAAAAAACGCCGCAGCGGATCCTACGGGAACTCCATTCCAGAAGCCATTCGCCGAACACAACACTCCGGATTGAAAAAGACCTGGTCGTGGTGGTCGGGGAAAGAAGCTGCAAATATATTGATTGCCGGGAGCAGACCAGAGCGTACTTTGACAGTAAAAATGCGTATTACTTCGTTCGGAATGCCATTACCGGGGAATGGGAAGAGGACGATTTCAGCGGAAAAGTGGTGCAGAGCGACGAGGCAAGGTACAGGATGATGGACAGGGATGCGTTTGACAATACCTGTCTTGAAAAGTTTACCGATTATTCAATCGCGAAGTGGATCCCGCGGGATAAAAAGGTCAAGTGGGGACCGCTGCTGGCCCAGTCGGAATTCCTGTCAGCGGAACAGGCAGCAAAGATCCGGAGCCCGGTTTTCAACGTGATCCTGCAAAGCATCTATGAAGGGAAACTGACCGATCACAGCAAGTCGCTCTCGGAACTGCTGGGGATCAGTGGCGCGCAGATCAAGTTTCTTGAAGGAATACAAATACCGCGCGATCTGGATAAGTTCGCAGCCTGCATGCAGGCAGAAGATTTTAAGGAACATTTTCCTGATGTAAAGAAACGGATCTTTGCTGTCTCATTCTTTTTGGAAGAGTATGATCGCTACTCTAATTCGCCGGGTCCGACAAAAGGAGAGGTTTTTGCATCAGCGCAAACCCTCAACTCGCTGGAAAGGTGCGAAGAGGAAAGGCGGGAATACCTGCAGAGAGAGTATTGGGATTATCTCAAGATGCGAAGGCGTTATCAGAACTACCTGGAAGAAATGTTACCGGAGGACCCCTTAAGGGCGGAAATACTGGCCTTCGGGGAAATGCCCTTAAATATGAAGCCTTCCAGAATAAAGGATTATCACAATAGGATCGCGCATATCCTGAGTATCTTGGATCATGCAGATAAATATTCCGTATATACGTCGGCGCTGGAAGAAAGGTATGCAAAGGAAGCCAAAACAACCGAGTATACCAATGGAACGTACTCCATGGTCATGCCGAAAAATGTAGAGGACATCATACGCGAAGGCCGTGAACTGCACCATTGTGTGGGACACGCCGGGTATATAGAGGCTATGGCATCAAATCGGTGTACGATCCTGTTTCTGCGCGAAAACCGGGCAATAGACACGCCTTTGATCACAATAGAAGTGCGGGATGGGAGCATACGGCAATGCTACGGGATTCACGACTCCTTCAACAATAATCCCAAGATCAGAGACTTTGTGAAGGAATACGCTGCGCTGCATAACCTGAAGATCAAAGCGGTAATTTATAAAGAAGCTATATGAGCGATTAAACCATCGGTTTACCCTATAAGAAACCCGGTCATGGTATGATCTTTGACAGAAGGTCAATGCCCTGATCGGGTTTTTATCCATAGGAAAGGAGATAGCATGGAACCACTGAACCAGGTAACGGTAACAGAAGATTTCAGAAACAGAATATGGGAATCAACAAAAGCAGTTTCCGATCCGGCAACGGATGACGGGAAGCTCAGGGAACTCTGCGAGGATGTGTGCCGGCAGATTGACGCGATCACCCGATGCAAATATATTGAAAACGGCGAGCCAACGGAGCTTTTGGAGATCATCTGGCGAGACGGCTGGATGGAGACGCTACAGCAGAGGCAGCACGAGCGGAGGCTCAAGGCCATGTCGAATGGGAAAAAGCGTTCGCGGATAGATATGCTCCTTCTGAAAGCTGATTTCACGAAAATGAGGAGAGTCTTGTACCGCGAAGAAAGAGTCATGGATCATCTGCTGGGCATATGCATTTCCGATGAAACGATGAACCTGCTTCATCAATACGCAAAAAGGACAGGAGAGCGAAGGCCGTTCCTCAAGAATAAGCTCCTGCAGATCAGGATCCTGCGGTATCTCTATCAGGAAGTAAAAAAAGGCGCGACGGAAATCCCCCCGGCGCACTTGCATAAAGGGATGCGGTCCTTCATCTCGGCCAGGATCATCTCGAAGGATCTCCTGTGGGCCGTAAACAAGCCGGGAGGCGAACTGCACTGCTACGACAACGAGAAAAACTTCATACGGTATCTGATGCGGGAAACCGGATTCTATCAAACTTTCTCTCTGACGGAAGAAGAGTTGGAGGCGCTGGTGGAGGAGGAAGCAAAAGCGCTGCTTGCCGAAATGGACCGGTTTCTGGATGACGACCTGGAAGGGATCATCGACTTCTTCATGAAAGAAAACCGCTTCCAAAACCCCCGCCGCGCCTACCTCGCCGTCTACCCGAGGATCCGCGGCATCCGGCTGGAAAGTCCGAAACCCTGCTGGTTTGATTCGATCTCAGACATAAGTGCTGCCATAGAAGAAAGAAATATCACAAAGGAAGTAAAATATCAATATAAGCCCACATTCAAGGTGTTTGTGGAACAGGTGAAGGAGCAATGGAAACATGAACAGGAGCGTGAAGCCCTGATCCGGAGCGGGCTGACGGGGTAGATGCCACGCAGGAATGCAGGAGGAACAGCCGGAAAAGTTAGCGTTTTGCCATCAACTGTGATATATTATCCTTAACAGAAAGGCAAGGCTGTTTTTAAGCTTGAGATGCCCAAAAATGTAAAAAACAGAGGTTGAGAAGATGGAACCATCTTCAGGTTATTCAATCAAAGAAGTTAGTGCTATGGAAAACCACGCAGAGCTGGTCGATGGTAATCTCGTCGTTACAGACAAGACAACCGTTGCTCACAACAACGCCGTGACCGAGATTTCCATTGCACTGAAGCAATTCATTAGAGACAACAACGGTGAGTGCAAGGTGTTTACCGAAAATGTAGCTCTTTATTGTAATGAATTGTGCAATAATGATTCCAACTTCTTTTTGCCGGACGTAATGTCGGTATGCGACACAGATGGAATAAAAGATGATGGCATCCATACAGTTCCAAAATTCGTTGCCGAAATTACATCCGCAGCCACAAGGAAATACGATTACGGTAAAAAGATGATCGTTTACGGTGATATAGGAGTACAAGAGTACTGGGTTGTTGATCTGCAAAGGAGAGTGATTGTTCGATATTTGCAAGACAACGATTTCGCTCCGGAAATCATAGCTTATTCCAACGTGGAATCCATATCCGTCAAGTCTTTTCCTCATTTGGAGATTCCGTTGGCTAATATATTCGACTAAGAGACCAAATGTCGGTATAAAAGTTTACCCTGCCTTTGTGGGAAAACCAGCAGATGTTGCTCTCTTTGTTTCGATCAATTTTTTATATTTTTCGTGTAAAAATCGCTCCGTCGGAGGTTCCTCTGACGGAGCAAATCGTTTCATTCTACTTTCACTACCCAACTGCCAAGTTCTTTGCCTTTCTTTCCATAAGCAGTAACGATCGTCGTTCCTTCCGAAAGACCGGTGACGATCACTTTTTTTCCTTTCTTCTTAGCCTTGGCAATCTCCGGATCCCCAACCGTAACCTTCTTGACCTGTTTCCCAGCGGGGATCTTTACCTTGCCGTTGATTTTGCAGGTATAGTCCGCAAAGACCGGTGGTTCTTCGGGGTTATATACGGTTTTCATGTGTTGCGTACGGGCACCAATATAGCCGATGTCGTCCGGCTGAAGTTCAGACATCGTATCAGCATCATAGCAGACAACGCCTTCTTCCAACTCAAGAGTGCCGGAATCGATACCTTCATTACCTTTCCCGATACCTTCAGCACCTTCGCTGCCATTCGCTTCTACATAGCCTCCGCTGACATATACTTTGCCGCCTGAGCCTTTAGATCCCCCGCCGATGCCTGCACCATTTTCACCGCCGGTCGAAGTTACGAATCCACCTTCGATAGTGATTTCTCCGCCTGTTGCACCGCCATTTCCCCCACCGATGCCTGCGCCGCCTTCTCCTCCCTTCGCCTTCACTTCACCACCATTGAAAGCAATGCATCCATTTGTTCCCACACCGCTACTTCCTCCACCGATACCTGCACCGCCGTCATCGCCATTCGCCGTCACTACGCCGCCATTGAAGGTGATATAACCATCTGTATCTGCTCCTGCGCCCCCGCTTCCGCCGCCAATACCTGCACCGCCGCCAGCGCCATTCGCCGTCACGTTCCCATCGGAGATAGTAATAGAACCCATGAGAGCCGTTCCTGCGCCCCCACTTCCGCCGCCAATACCTGCACCGCCGCCAGCGCCATTCGCCGTCACGTTCCCGCCGGAGATAGTAATAGAACCCATGGGAGCCGTTCCTGCTCCTCCGCATCCGCCACCGATGCCTGCGCCGCCATTATCGTTATTCTCCAGAGATGGACCACAAGTACCATTCGCCGTCACTACGCCGCCATAGATAGAAATGGAGCCCTTGGTATCTGTTCCCATGCCTCCCTTTCCGCCGCCGATGCCCGCGCCGTTGAGGCCGCCGGTCGCCGTCACTACACCGCCATAGATGGAAATAGAGCCTTCCTTATCCGTTCCTGAACAGTCTTCTCCACCACCGATTCCAGCACTGAAATCGCCACCCTTTGCTATAACATTTCCACCGTTGATGGTAATCGTGCCACCTGCGCCGCCAATTCCCCCACCGATACCTGCTCCACTGCCGCCGCCGATCGCCATCACCACGCCACCGTTGATGGTAATCGTGCCGCATCCGCTCTTTTCGCCGCCGATACCTGCGCAAAGGCTTTTTCCTCCAGTTGGTGTCCCAGCGTAGAGCGCTCCTGTCCCTGTGCTCTGGCCATAAATGGTGAGCGTGTTGCTCCCGCAAACGGTAATACCTTTTCTTGCCTCCAGGGTAATGTCATCACAGAGAATAAGGTTTACTGTACCGGAAACCTTGATGCGCTCATTAATCAATGTATCTGTAGTCACAGCATACCAGGTTGTTTGACCTACAGAACCCCATGCTGTCTTGTCCTGCAAGTCCTCCACGTCTGTACAGGACGCTGTGGCTTCTGAAAACGTCACTTCATGATTTTCTGAATCAACAGTCGCATCCAAATACTTAATGTCAGCATCCGCTTTCACCTTCTCCGCCGGAGCAAGCACGATTCCTGTTACCGCCAACGCCGCCATCAGCATATATGCAACTATCCGTTTTGTCGATTTCATCGCAACGCCTCCAAATTCTTATACATTTTATAGTTAGTCTACCACTCCAAAGTTATCTATTCAAGGAGACATGAGCTGTATGGACGGGGGAGTAGTAGAGTAGGTTTTTCGTCACTTTGCCTTATTTCTTAATTGAAAGTTGTCATAACTGAAATCTTGGAAGCGAGAGCTCAGTAAAAGAAAACTACCGTATATGAATACCGTAAGCGAGATTAAATGTTGACATCAACTACCACATGTGGTATAATATACCCATAGCCAAAGGAAAGGAGGAGAAAAATGGCAACGCGAAACCCTAATGGATACGGGTGCGTACGGCATCTAAGCGGAAAACGGAGTAGACCATGGGCAATACTTGTCACTACCAAATGTGAGAGCCAAAAACGAAAGCAAGTTGCGGCCGGATACGCCCGCACGAAAGCGGAAGCGTTGCAACAGCTGGCGCAGTACCGTGCCAGCCATGACGAACTGGCGGACAGACCGATGACACTGTCCGCCCTGTACAAACGATGGACGGAGGATATGGCATTCCACTTCAGCAAGTCGCTATCTTCTTCGCTACACGCAGCATATATGCACTGCAGCAGCTTGTACTATATCCCGTATGTGGAGATCAAAGGCGTGGATATGCAAAGATGTATTGACACCTGTGCATGTGGCGTAAGCTCACAAAGTGCAATTCGAAATCTATTCCGCCATCTTGACCGCTACGCCTATGATGCGGATCTAATTGATCGAAGGAGGAGCGAACTGCTTACGGTTCAGAAAGGGGGTGTGATAAAGCACCGTAAGCCTATATCGGTTGGACACATAAATACGCTGTGGAGCCTGCAAGGTGAGAAAGGAGTCGATACTGTTCTTATATTTATATATACGGGGCTGCGACTGATGGAACTCCTAACACTTAAAAAAGAACAGGTCGATCTGGAGAAGGGTGTAATCATCGGCGGTTCTAAAACGCAGGCAGGCAAGGATCGAGTGATCCCGATCCATCCGCGGATCCGGCCGCTGATTGAACGCAGGATGCAATCCGAAGGAAGTTATTTGATCACGAAGCGTGACGGATCCAAGATGAGCAAATCTTATTACTACACATTGTGGCGGGGAATCATGAGACGGATCGGAGGGGAGTATACCCCACACGAAGCCAGACATACGCTGGAGACAATGCTTGATGATGCTGGGGTGGACAGGAAGTGTATAGACCTTATCCTTGGCCATAGTTCTGGGAGCACGGGGCTTCGAGTATACACACATAAGACAGTGGAACAGCTGAAGCAGGCGATAAAGCGAGTAGCATAAAGCAAATAAGAAACTGTAAGAGAACAGGAGGAAAAACTTATGTATAATCCAATCACCTGCCCTAAATGTGGGGCAACGATTAATCTGGAGAACGAAGACTATATTAACATCGTTAATCAGATCCGAACAGAAGAGTTCAATTCCGAGCTCGAAAAACGAGTAGACGAAGAAAAAAGACACCAGGCAGAAGCGATACAGTTGGCGGAGTCAAATGTACGGCTTGAGATGCAGAAGGAACTCTCGGAGAAGGATAAGGAGATCCTGGAGCTGAATAAACGGAATGAAGACCTTACGAACAAGGCAGTCATAGCCGTGCGGAAGCACGAGGAGGAACTGAACAAACTGCGGGTTTCATCCGGATCAGAGATCACAAGGCTGCAGGAACAGCTGAATGTGGCTGAGGAACGGCAGAAAATGGCAATAAGCAACGCGATTACAGAGGAAAGGGAGCGATTGCAGGAAAAAGATGTTGAGATCGCCAGGCTGCAGGAGCTTATCAATACTACGATCGCGGATGCCAAACTGGAGGCAACGAGCATAGGCGCGCAGAAGGATCAGGAGATCTCGGAACTGAATGCAAAGATCGTGAGCATAAATGCATCGTACGCCGCAAGGGAAACGGCAAACGAAGAAAAATTCCGCGCGCAGCTGAAGGCAAAGGAAGAAGAAGTCCAGTTTTATAAGGATTTCAAAGCGAAACTTAATACAAAGCTTATCGGAGAGACCCTGGAAGAGCACTGCTACGCCGAATATGCCAAGATCCGGCCGCTTATGCCAAACTCGATGTTTGAGAAGGACAATTCGATATCAGAGTCGAGAAGCAAGGGAGACTTTATCTTCCGAGATTACGATGACGGCGGCGATGAAACAGTCTCGATCATGTTTGAGATGAAGAACCAGGCAGAGGAAAGCCAGCATAAGCATAAGAATAGTGACTTCTATAAGGAGTTAGATAAAGACCGCCGAGAGAAGGGCTGTGAATATGCTATATTGGTGAGTACGCTGGAGTCCGATAGCGAGCTGTTTAATCAGGGGATCGTCGATGTTTCCGATAAATACGAGAAAATGTTCGTGATCCGTCCGCAGTTTTTCCTTCCTATGATAACACTGCTGAGAAATGCGGCGCAGAAATCGATTAATTACCGCAAGGAATTGGAAGAGTATAAGGCGATGCGGATTGATGTTACTACATTTGAAGCGGATCTGGCTGCTTTTAAGGAGTCTATCTTTAAATCTTCTGAACAAGCCCGGAAAAACAAAGATACAGCGATTGAGCGGATCGATAAGGCGATCCAGTTGCTTCAAGCTGTCAAGGATGAGCTCGGCAAATTCGATACACATCTGCAGCAGGCGGCAAATAAAGCGGAGAAGGTTACGGTCAAAAAACTATCAGACCACGCACCTGCAATAGCGGCTGAGTTCAAAAAAATCGAAAAGCCGTCTTTGTCCAGGCCAGCATAATGCTGTCCACAACAGCAAAGTGGTTGAATACCGATCAGATCACGGGGAGTAGAGATTTGAGCATAAAAGTCATTGACAACGAACAGACATGCATAAAACTGAAGAGGATGCTGGAGGAGCGCGGGATTAAACCACGCGAAATACAGATTCAACTACGACTCGATAGTATCCAGGCCGTGTATAAATGGCTAAATCCCAAGTATAAGACCATGCCGTCGCTGGACAATCTTATTCTGCTTGCGCAATATATGGACTGCCGTTTGGAGGATATCCTCGTTTTAAATGAGATAATCGAATGATCAAGGAGTGTTTTACGTGGTTTCTTTACGCCGGCCGGAATTTTATCGAAAGTGAGAGGAAAGCCGATTGACATGGGAAAAACCAAAAGGATCCTGATGTTGCAGCTTGAAGTCGTCAACTTCATTGCAGCACACAGGATCCTTTTTGGTGAATGACTTTGTCAAGCGGCGGCAACAATACCGCCACGACCCCTTTGTAAAGTGAGTGTATCACAGAAAGTCCAGCGGTGTGATGTCAACCCCTGATTGAGAAAAAAATCGCATTTTTTCGTCTCATTTTTGAGGTTTGAAAAACACTCACCTAAGCCCCGCTGAACCGGCTTTTTAAAAAATTGGTATTGCAGCCGGGCGTAGTTGATTCTTCCAGAGCTAAGTCATCAGATGTTGACTTAAGCCTCTGGAGCGGTATACAGGCGGTTATCTTTCAGAATTCGAAAGACCAACCGCACGAATTTACGGGCAGTTAAGGCAAGTGCGCGTTTATGCTGGTACTTGTTCACCTCTTTGTATTTGAGGTGGTAGAAGCGGCTGTACTCCGCGTCGCATCTCACGAGAGACAAGGCTGCTTCGCCCAGATAGTACTTTAAGAAACGGTTGCCGGTTTTAATAAGACGTGTATTCTGCGCCTCAAAATCACCGGACTGATGCTGCCTCCAGGCAAGACCAGCATATTTTGCAAGCTTCGCCTGATTCGGAAAACGGTTTATATCACCGATTTCCGCGATAATGCCAGCAGAATATACGGGACCTATCCCTTTGATCGAAGTCAATGTATTCGGGATCAGTTCCATCTGTGCAGCAATGGCCTTATCAAACTGCTTGATCTGTGCTTCCAAGGCTCTTATAGAGCTTATGGATATAGAGAGCACCTGGTTCACTGAATCATTCACCGTCTTGGGCAGGCGGTAAGAGGAACGGGCTGCTTTCTGGATGGCTTTGGCGACCTCCTCCGGGTCGGAGAAGTGGTTCTTACCCTTCTTTTGGAGAAACTCGGTCAGCTCATGTAAGTCCATGTATGCCAGGGTATCTGCGGAATCAAATTCTTCGTAGACGGCCAGGGCAGTAGTACTGAAGGTGTCGGTAAACACCTTCTCCTGAGCTAAAGAAGAATACTTCTTGAACAGCACGTTCATAAAGCGCTGCTTCTCCCTTGTAAGGTTGCTAACCGCTTGGTAACGTGCCCGTGTGAGGTTCTGAAGGGCTTTGTAGCGGTAGTCATCCAGATAGACCTCTTTGTTGATTCTTCCGAAGCGAAGGCAGTCTGCTATAACGAAGGAGTCCACGTAATCGTTCTTTGGCAGGTCGTTGTAAGATTCTTTGAACTTGTTGACCTGTTTTGGATTGAGGACGTGAATCTTCCGATTGTACGGCACGAGAGAGCCGTCTTCCCTCAGGAAGCAGACGAGATTATCACCATAGACGGAAGTGGCTTCCAGGCCAATGATGACGTCTGTGAGGGCAAAAGAAGTGATAGCAGACAGGATCTCCTTCACGAGCTTCTGGGAACCGTCCTTTGAATTGGGGACGGAGAAGTTCTTGATCTTGGATCCATCCGGTTTCATCAGGTAGACCACGTTGTTTCTACTGCTTACATCAATACCGACGTAAAGTGGGGTCAAAGTAATCACCTCCTTTCGATCTGTATTTGCGGTCAATCAGCTTGATAATACCCACGACACCGGAGCATCAACACCCTCGCGTATTAGAATCCAGCCTGAGATGGACTGATGCGAACCCTACTGCCAAAGGGCAATCCAGAAACTCAGGCAAACAGCCAGCTGGTTTGAAGTTAACTTCCGGCTCAGGGGGACAGACTTTCTATGAAGTGCCATTACTGGCCAACAGGAGAATACAGAGCTTATACCTGATTGACACTGAGGACAATTATATCACGGGTATTATCAAGCCGATTGATCGATTGTCAAGGAGCGTGTGGATCTGAGTAGATCCGGTAGGGGGGATCCCCTCTGCTTCATCTTCTCTTCCGCATCTAAGAGAGAAACGAAGTAACAATTTATATCTTAAAAACTATTATACGAGGAGAAGCTGATATTGCGGCCTGGTATCATCACGCCCGGATAAGGCTTCATCCGCATATTCTTTTACGATAGTAAGACCATGTATTTGGGCATACTCTTCCGCCAATTCTCTTTGCTGATCAATCGACTGCTCATTCTGA
>JAEEGL012841013.1_pt1 | contig 16340 bp, 11 predicted proteins | sample 9134231 | NCBI WGS metagenome assembly JAEEGL01 (sample SAMN16246548, study PRJNA631951) | gut metagenome | biome: gut microbiome; feature: rumen; material: fiber-attached | host: Bos | place: Iran: Karaj | collected 2018-10
ACCGACATCGGCGGTTTCTTCTGCGGCTCCTACCCCACCCGCGGCGGCGGATCTGCTCCCCGCAACCCGCAGTTCCAGGAACTCTACGTGCGCTGGATGCAGTATGCACTGTTCTGTCCTGTTTTCCGCAGCCATGGAGCCGACGCACCACGCGAGATCTGGCAGTTTGGCAAGAAAGGCGAACCCGTCTATGATGCCATCGAGAAAGCCATCCGCCTGCGCTACCGCCTGATTCCCTATCTCTACAGCACGGCCTGGCAGGTGACCTCCAACAACGGAAGTTACCTCCGTCCATTGTTCAGCGATTTCGCCTCCGACAAGAAAGTCTGGGACACGACCGACGAATTCATGTTTGGCCGCAGCATCCTCGCCGCCCCCATCCTCGAGGCCCAGTACACCAAGGAACAGATCATCAAGGAAGATGCCATGACGGGCTGGGACAAGAAAGAAGCCGTGGCAGAGACGGCGCTTCTTTCTGACTTCACCGCCACTCACTCCGTCTCGAAATACTTGCCGAAAGGCGCACTTTGGTATGATTTCTGGACCAACAAATCCTACAAGGGCGGACAAAGCGTCAGCATCCAGACCGCCCTCGACCGTGTACCCATGTTCGTACGCGCTGGCAGCATCCTTCCCCTCGGCCCAGAGATGCAGTATGTGGGAGAGAAAACCTGGGAACAACTTGAAATGCGCATCTATCCTGGAGCTGACGGTGATTTCCTGCTCTATGAGGACGAAGGCGACAACTACAATTACGAACACGGTGCATACAGCACCATTTCCTTCCGTTGGGACGACCGCTCCAGCACCCTGACTATCGGAAAACGCCAAGGTCAATATCCCGGCATGCTGACAACCCGTCAATTCACCATTGTCCTGCCTGATGGCCGACAGCAGGCCGTCAGTTACGATGGAACCGAAAAGGCAGTCAAACTCTGACATCTATGAATACCCGGCTGATCATCTTCGACTTTGACGGAACCCTCGGTGACACCAGGGGAAATATCGTCACGACCATGCAGAGGACCATCGCGGCACTCCGCCTTCCTTTTCGTAGTGAGGAACAATGTGCCTCAACCATCGGGTTGCCCCTTGCAGGTTGTTTCAGGGCGTTGTTTCCGACCATGTCGGAGGAGGATTCCCACCTATGCGAGGTGACCTACCGCCGGATTTTTGCCGAAAACCTCTTGACGATGAAGCCACAGTCCTTTCCGCAGGTCTGCGAGATGTTGGACGCCCTTCATCGTCAGGGGTTGACACTCACCATTGCCTCGTCGCGCTCACATGCCTCTCTTGTCGAACTGACCCATAACATGGGGATTGATACTTACATTTCCTATCTGATCGGTGCAGACGACGTGAAAGAAGCCAAGCCCCGGCCGGAGCCAGTCCTCAACACCCTCTCCGCCATGGGTTTCTCCAGCCATGAGGCACTTGTCGTCGGCGACATGGCGGTTGACATTCTCATGGGAGTGAATGCAGGCGCCCGGACCTGCGGTGTGACCTGGGGCAATGGAAAAGAAGAAGACCTCCGACAAGCAGGGGCCGACTTCATCATTCATCAAATGAATGAGATCCTGAAGATTGTCGCCACGACATGAGCGACAATCCCAGGATCTTATATGCTGAGACGATTCAATGACTATTTATCTGACCACCTCGGTGAATTCCGGTTTGGCACCATTCTCTTTTCCCACGGTCACATAGATGATGGATGTGGCATTCGCCCCGTTAGGTCCATTGCTCTTGACCGTAAACTTGTAGTCCACGCTCTCAGATGTGTTCCTTTTACCCACTGTGGATGGAGTGCCGAGAGGGAACTGATAACTTGAGCAGGCAGCGTCGAAGATGGCTTTTTCCTCTTCCGTCACTGGTTTTTGGGCAGAATAGTCCGGACGTTTTTCCACCCGTCCCTTCTTATAACCGTTTTCTATCAGGAATCTGTCAATTTCCTTTGCGGCAGCCGCCACTCTCGCCGTTCTCACACCATAGCCAGTCTGGATTTTGGCTTTGGGCAGAGCTTTTTTAAGAGCCTCGGTCGAGGTGTTGGTTCCTCCACTGCCGAATGTGCAGAACGGGACGATGGTTTTTCCTTCAAAGTCGTAGTTCTTTACCAGTGTGGCGATAGGCATGGCATATGTGCCGAACCAGATGGGATAGCCGATGAAGATGACATCATAGTCGGCAATCTTCGATTTCAATGGCTGGAGCGCCGGAGTTTCACCACTCTGCATCTCGCGCTGTCCCCGCTGAATGGTTTCCTGGAAGTTTCCCGAATACGGTGTGACAGGTTCGATACTTTCAATGTCGGCGTTGAGTTGTTTCTGAAGTTCTTGGGCGACCGTCTTTGTAGTCCCCGTCTCAGAATAGTAGAGGACGAGCGGTTTCTGTGCGAAACTGCTGGTCATTGCTGCAGTGGCAGCCAATGTCAATAATAATTTTAGCGTCATGTGAGTTATGGTTTTAATGAATAATGATTGGAGTTAGAATATCCAGGAAAGTGATGCCATCAAGGTTCGGCCTCTCTTCCAGTAAGGACTATTGTGAGTATTCGTACCACAAATATAATGATCTGTATCAAAGATGTTTTCGCAGTCAAGGGAGAGTTGCGCGCGTTGTCTATAACTATACTTGACTCCCAAGTCAAAGAGCAATTTTCCATCCACGTAGAAATCATCTTTCTCCTCCATGCTGAAGTTCAGTCTTCTCCCGACGTATTCTGAGTGACCGTATACCTTGAGTTCGTGAGTCTTTCCGTGCAGAAGTTTCCAAGCTCCATGAAGATTGAGCGTGAAATGAGGTACTCCACAGACCATATTCTTGGACTTATTGTTAAAATAAAATTTGGAACTGATGTCACGGCTGTAATAAAAGGTGAGGTTGGCTGAAAGCCGATTGTGTGAATAATTGGCAGAGCCTTCTATACCCACATTGGTAAGTTTACCTATGGTTTTCTGAAAATCCAAGTCCTTGTCAAAATCGATATCTCTTATTTGCCAGCACAACAAGTTGTTATATCGGTTATAGAATACATTCGCCTCATAACTGAGATGCAATGACGGGACCATTCCCATGGCAGTAAGTTGTATGGCAGACAAATGTTGAGGCTCTGTGGTGTAATAATCATTCTTTGAGATGTATCGATTGAAAAATGACAAATCTGCAAACGCTTCGGAATAAGATAGTTTGAGGCTGAATCGCTCATGCGGAACATACATCAAGGACAGTCGTGGTGAGAAGGACCTGACCACATCTTCGTCTTGCCTGTATTTAAAATCGTAGCGGCATCCCGTATTGAAAATAATATGTGACAAGAAATAGTGCTTGTCCTGGAAAAAGAAGGAAAGACTCTTTTCTTTTCCTAATCGCTTAATGTCTTCATACGAATAGTCGCCGTAATCAATGACTCCAGCTCGATTACCCCAAAAGAATAGACAGGATTGAAGTGAGAAATAGTCATATTGGCAGCCCGTCAAGATACTTCCTTTCATCTTACTGAGCTCGTAGTCGGTTGAGACTCTGACAATTCCCCCCATTGAACGCTCTTTATAATTGATATATGAGATATATCCATGCGACACTGTCTTCTCATACATGACATTATTGTCGTCATCCTTGATAAGATTAGAATTCTTATCAATAAGAGGTGTTTCCATTACGAGCGAATCATATTCCGACTGATAGTCGATTATGCTGTACCAGTCACAATAAATGGAGGCGTTCAAAAAGATTTTTTGCAGTTGCCGTGAATAGCCGATTTCTGCATGCGTCGATTCTATCCCGTATCCAGGTTTGTCACCACTGATGGTTTCATAACGGTCGTAGTCATAACCGCCATGATGCGCGGTGCTCTGCTGGACTTTCTTGACATTTTTCTTGGAGAACATCAAATCAAATCCTTTGAATCTGAATGTCATCCCATAATCATAGGCTGGAGGACCTTTATAACCATCGACAAACATTTTGTCGGTTCCGAAATAGGTTATTTTATCAAGAGCGTATTTATCTACCAATTGGACAGAATTCTTCAGATAGGCTTTTCCCTCATTGAAATGACGTTCCTGACCATCAGATTTGTAAAGAGATGCCCAGACGAATATATCCGCATCCAAAAATTGCGTGCCCATGGTCAGGTCTGCTCTGTGGGTGTTGAAAGTGGCGTGCCCGTATTTCGCAGTCAGTCCATCGACGGCTTTTCCGCTTTTGGTGATGATATTGACCACCGCAGAAAGAGCCACGTTGCCATACAAGGAGGAAGCCGGTCCGCGCAAGACTTCGATATGGTCTATCTTTTCTGTGCTGATGGAGTAGCTTGTGGGACCACTGTTGTTGAAACGAGTGTTCAGCCGGTGGCCGTTTTCCATAATCAAGATCATTTTCTGCCCTTCGGCGTATGCACTGTGCATGGCCAAGTTATCTCCTTCGGATGTGGAAGTCACTTCAGCCATGCCAGGCACGTAAGCGGCCAATATCTGTCCCAGGTTTTTGTTGTAACCCAATTCTTCTATCATTTCTGCCGTAATGATGGTAATGGGAGCCGGAGCCTCATTGATGGTCTCACTTTGGCTGGAAGCAATTGTGATGGTGGTTGTGATGCCTTCCTTGAGCAGGTTGATGAGATCCTGAAAACGAGCGGGGTCTTCCGCTGAGTTATAATAGTTGTTGAGTTTGACCAACTGTTCGGCGTAGAACCTGGCTTCCTCTTCCCTGTCTTCACTTAGATAGCAGAGTGCCAGGAGGCGATAGGCAGTCTGCTTGAGATTGCCCTCGAAGCCAACAAGATTGTCTTGCAACAATTGTATGGCTTGGTCAATATGGCCTATGTTGTATTCGCTCTCGGCTTGATTGTAAATTTGCCTTAGTGAACTCTCCTGTGCATGAGCACAAATAGAAGTCAGGCACAATCCGATTGCAATGAGTAGCAATAGTTTGATTTTCATTTCCTGATAGGTATGATGAACGTGAAGGTGGTGCCTACGCCTTCTGTGGATTGGAAGGTAATCTTTCCCCCGTGACTGTTTTCAATGATGTCGCGTGTAATGCCCAGGCCGAGTCCTGTACCTTCTCCAGCAGGCTTGGTCGTGAAGAAATTCTCAAAGATTCTCTGTTTTGCACTGTCATTGATGCCTATTCCGTTGTCGGCAAAACTGATGATGAGGTCGGTATTCTCTGTCTTGACGGTGACAGACACTTCGGGATGATAGTCTTCGCCTGCTGTCTGCTGCTTTTTCCATACGGCATAGCAGGCATTGTTCATGACATTGATCACCGCACGACTCAAGTCCTGCGGAATGACCATCATCGCGGACAGTCCTTCCTCATACTGCTCATGGATGGTGAGGTTGAAACCCTTGTTGTTGGCCCTCATGGCATGATAGGCCAGCCAGACATTCTCCTTGACAATCCTGCACACATCGGCAGGCAGGAACTCATTTTCCTTGCCCCTTGACACCATCAGGATGCCCTGGATAATGTTCACGGCACGCTGACCGTGCTCTGATATCTTGGCCAAGTTGTCCTTCAGGTTGGCCATGACGTCTTCTACTTCCTCCCTGTCCTCATCCGAAAACGCATCCTGATAGTCCTCGATGATGGTGCTGAGGTCACGAAGCAGGATGTCGGACATCTTGCTGAAGTTGATAACGAAGTTCAACGGGTTCTGTATCTCATGGGCTATACCTGCACTGAGAGTACCCAGAGACGCCAACTTATCCTGCTGCAGGAGTTGCTGTTTGAGCTGTTCTATCTGATCCATAATGCTATGGTTTTCTTACGGGTAACGTGATGGTAAACACACTGTATTTGTCTTTGACAGACTTGACTTGGATATCTCCACCATGATTTTGCACAATCTCGCGGCTCAGGTATAGTCCGACACCCGAAGCCTCGCTGGTGGTCTTGGTGGTGAAGAAGGGGTCGAAGATTTTGTCGAGGATGCCCTCTTCTATTCCGATGCCGTTGTCGCGGATACGGATCTGAATCGTATCAGAATGCTGGGAGACGTTCAGGCTTATCTCAGGTGAGTATGCTTCCGTCCTCCCCTCTTCCGCACGCAGTTTCTCGGCTTTCTTGATGACGGCATAGACGGCATTGGCCAGCAGGCTCATGATGGTCTTGCTCAACTGTTCGGCATTGCCGTTGATGAGCATCTGGTCTTCTGTGTCATTGAAGGCGGTTTTGATGCCGTATTTTCCTATTTCCTGCTTATAGTATGCGTGCAATAACTCTTTGTCCTGACGGATGACGGCCATGAGATCCATGGTGGAAATGCCTCCCGACCTGTCTTTCAGCATCTCTTCCATAGCCTTCAGCGTCCTCGTGGTGTTCTGCCCGTGTTCACCCACCTTCTGCAAGTTGACGGCGAGCATTTCAAGCACTTCAGCCGTGTCTTCGTAGTTCTCCTGATCCATGTGGTCTTTCTCATCCTCCACGTTGGCTTTGACATCTCTCACAAGTCCTTCGGAGAGTTTTGCAAAGTTATTGATGTAATTCAGCGGGTTGAGGATACGGTCTATGAGTCCCTGGGTCAACTTGCCGGCTGTGGCCATCTTCTCCAGTCTCACGACCTCAGCTGTCCGTTCCTGCACGATTTTCTCCAGTCTCATCTTTTCTTTCTCCAACCTACGCAGGCGCAATTTGAAGAGCATGTAGGACAGGGCGAGGAGGATCAAGAGGTAGAACAGGTTCATGTACCACATCTTGTAGAACGGCTGTTCGATGCGGAACCTGATGCTCGAGATTTCAGAAAGGCGGTTGAACGGATCGCAGGCCTGAACAAAGAAGGTGTATTTGCCTGGAGCAAGGTTTGAGAAGTAGGTTGATGTTTGTGGACTCCATTCACTCCATTTTCCATCACCCAGCCTATAGCGATACATGGTCTGTCCGGCATAGGAAGGATAGTCGATCGAGAAGGTGAAGTGTAGTGAATTCTCATTGTGGTTCAGGTTGGGCAACATCTCGGGCATCTTTCCGAATCCACCCCAGAGGACACTGTCGCTGCCCAACTTGACGGAGCGGATACGGAGCTGCGGAGTCATGCTCAGACAGGGATCATCCGCCTGTGTGTTGATGACGGTCAGTCCGGCATCATTTCCCAACCATATCTCGTTTTGCCGTGTATAGATAGAACGTACGGACTGCTCATGGACGAAAAACAGCAGCCGGTCCATGTCGTTCAACCTTTTGCCGTTTTTCCACCTATAAAGGTTTTTTCCCTCATTGTCTGTCAGCCAGGTGACACCATTGCCATCAACATAAGACAAAAGTGGATATGGGAACGGGGATGTGGATTCGGCGCTGACAACAGTTGCCTTACCGTCGGTTATGACAACGGTGTGCATGGTTTCAGCCTTATTCCCATCCTTATAACGCATAAACGTGTTGCTGTCGGACTTTTTAAACCATACCGTACCATATAAGCTTTGGACCCAGATGGTGCCATCTTTGTCCTTCACGATTTTTCTGACATTTTCCACATGACACACCTTCTTCCGGTCACGTCCGTCGGCCCGGAGCAGATAAATGCCATCGGTTTCGCCGCTGTAGATTTGAGGCCCTTCTTCCAGCAGGGCCATGGAGTTGGCAGTGGTCAGATGATGAATTCTGCCATCAGGGTAGATTCGAAAAATACCATCGGCAGTAGCGGCCAGCAGTCCGTTGTTGCTTTTTTTTATTTCCCAACAGGCATGTGGTACTTCGGGCACACTCACAAAGCGTTGGCCTTCTTGTCGGAAAAGACCGTCATCAGTACCCACATAGAATCTGCCGTTGAGCGATTCAATGGAATAAATGGCCCCAGGCAATCCTTCGTGGGATGTAAAATGGGAGATGGCTGTCGGGACCTGTACGACAAAGAGACCATTGCCTGTGGTCCCCCAGAGATGCCCGTGCCCGTCATAAGCGGCATAAGTCACATTGTTGGAGCAGAGGCCGTTTTCATCAGTGATGGTATAAAGCGTGCGGTTCTTGTTGTCTGTGATGATGACGCCTACATTTTTAATCACTATAGCCTTGGAGCCGTCACTCAATGGTTCCACCAGGATGGTATCATTCTTGACCACGTTTTTCTGACCTTTCTCCAGCGCATCTATGTCCACGACATCGAGCATTCCAAATTTGCCGATTTCCTCGTTCACCTTCTTTTTGAGGGTCACTTGGTCATTGCTCACCCGATAGATATACGCATTGTTGGTGAAAAACTGGAGTTCCCCGTCTTGTTCATAGATTTCCTGAACTTCGCCTCTGAAGAGGTTGGGGCTTCCGATTCTCCTCAATTCGATGTCACCATTGGCTTTTCTGGCCACTTTGCCGAAGTAGTTGTAGCCGCCCACCCAGATGGTGTTGTCTTTCGCTCGATAGACGACGGTGATTCGGGTGATGCCTGGTGTATGGATGATGCGCCATTCGGCATGGTCATAATAGAGCAACCCCTCGAAATTGGCCACGAACACATTGCCGAATTCATCGGTCTCGATGTCGTAATTGACGTTGTTGGCCTGATAGTCCTCCACCAGGAAATTGCGGATGAAGGGGATGCCCTGTCCATGGACCATTGCCCAAACCAACAAGGCGGCCAGAGTGGTCAACAGTCTCTTCATGGAGTCACCTCCTTTCCACGGTTTCCGACAAGCGACTCATAAGGCACATTTGGACCGATGTAGTAGTTCCATTCCTCTGTGGTCAGATTGCGCTTCAGTTTTTTTCTGACGATATCCACCATGATGGGCACAGAAATGTTGACTGCTGTCAAGTTGCCTTTGACATCCCCCATCCAGAAAGTGTTCTTCTTCGAGTCATAGCAGAAGTGCATGATCCAGTTGTTGGTCTCGATCAGGGTCATCGGCTCCACTTTATCCTTATTGGTGATCCACAGGTTCACATGTCCGTCATAGCTGGAAGAGAAAAGCTGTCGGCCATTGAGCTTCATTTTCGAAATACGTGAACGATGGCCCATGAGTTTGTGCTGTTTTCCGGATTTGTTGTCAATCAACCAGATGGTACCATCGCTCATGCCGTAGGCTTCAACACCCGTGTTTTTCGATTCGCAGTAGGCTGTCACTTTTCCTGAGACAGGCACTTTCTTAGAATCATAACTGTCGAGTCCTTTCACCAAGTGCATCATGCCCTGATCATCAAAAACCAGGGGCAATCCACTTTTACGTGCTCCCAGGATGACGCGGAATGGCAATTGCTTGGTCTCGACGATACTATTGCGTTTCAAGTCGATCAAGCCGATGGTTTTCTCACCGATGACCAACATGTTTTTCTCATTCAGGTCATGGAGCCTCATGGGGTGCTTTACGTTACTGAGCTCGATGATCTTGACGGTCTTGAGGTCGTTTTGTATGATAACCAGATGGCCGGTTCGGCTGGCGGCTAAGATTTTACCCGTATGGCTGTCAATGATCATATCCCGGAAGTCATACTGGCTGTTCTTGAAAAGGAACCGTGAATGCAGTTGGTTGTCTTGCCGCCTGGTCAGGATGATTTCACCATAGTTGCTGACGGATACGAGCGTGTTGTCATGGCCTGGCAGGTACTCCAAATTCATCACGGCACCGTTGTGCTCTGTCCACGAAACCATGCTGTGACTCATCTGCATCAATGCTTGGAAGACAGCGGGATTATAGATATCGCCTTGGTAGCGCGAGGTGTAGAGATAAGAAGCATAGCACAGCAGGTTGGCGATTTCCTCATTACCAGCCTGGGCCTGTATGGTGGAAATGGACCCCAATGAGCGTCCAAGGGCGATATAACTCAGCGTATCGGCCTTTCGCTTGGAGAACTCCGCCTGAATGCGCTGGTGCTCAGCCAATTTCTGTTGGTGCTCGGCCAACTGGCGCTGATCCTCAGCCAGTTTGCGCTGATCCTCAGCAACCGATGAAGCCTCCAAAGCCTTTTTCTCTGAAGCCAAGGCATTACGCTCCGCTTCAAGGGCATTTTGCCGTTCAGCCTCAGAACGCAGGCGCATCTCGTTGGCCACCCTGGTTTGCTGCAAGGCTTCCTCGCGCTTCTCGTCAGAGATTTCCCTCTGCTCTTTAGCGATGTCCTCCATCTGGGCACTGATGCTCCTGTCTACAGCAGACCGCATCACCTGCTTTTGCATCTCACCGACCTGAGCCTGAAGGTCTTCCACCTTCTTGTGCTCCGAAATCCAGCCAGCGAAACCTACGGCAGCGATACTTGCCAGAAGTATCCCTGTGCATGCGGTTATGATCTGCTTTCTGTCCACGTTACGGGGTGATTAGAGTCGTTTGATGGCGAGCAACGTGATATCGTCGCTCTGTTCTTCATCTCCTGCAAAGGATTTCACGTCAGCTTTCACCATGTCGATCAACTCCTGGCAGCTGGCCTGGGCGGATTGTCTCAGAAGATTCTTCAAGCGTTCCTCGCCATATTCCTTGCTTTCGGTGTCAATGGCCTCTGTCACACCATCTGTATAAAGCAACAGCGTTTCGCCATGTTCGAGTTGAAGGGTTTCTTCCGTATATTGATAGCCTTCCACAATTCCCGCAACGAGGTTCTTGGAAAGGGGCAAATTCTTGATGCTGCCGTCTGCCTTGACCACATAAGGCGGGTTGTGCCCTGCATTGGTATAGACCACCTCGCCAGTCTTGAGGTTGTAGATGCCATAGAAGACGGTAACGAACATATCGCTGACAGATTCCTCTACTAGGAGGTCATTGGTGTAGGTGATACATTCCGAAGGAGCCCCACCCTTGATGCCTGTGGCACGGATCAGCGTACGGCAGACGGCCATGAAAATGGCTGCGGGGACACCTTTTCCACTGACATCGGCGATGACGAAACCGATGTGGTCTTCATCGATGCGGAAGAAGTCGTAGAAATCGCCCCCCACGTCCTTGGCAGCTTCCATCGACGCGGCAATATCAATTTGGTGGGCATTCGCTGGAAAGGGAGGGATGATACGGGGCAGGATAGCCTGCTGGATTTCCCTGGCCACCGCGAGGTCACCCTTGATGGACTCCAACTGGATATGCTCCTGTTGCATCGCCTTGATGTAAGAGATCTGCTCAATGGCTTTTTCGATGGTCAGGCTCAGGTCATCGAGGTCAATGGGTTTTGTCGCAAAATCAAAGGCACCATTGTTCATAGCCTGACGGATGTTGCCCATATCGCCGTATGCTGACACCATGATACATTTCAGGGCTGGGTTCTGCATCTCATTGATCTTTGTCAGCAGCGACAGTCCATCCATCTCGGGCATGTTGATATCGCTCAGGATAATATCGAAGTCCTTTTCCTTGAGAAGCATTGTGAGTGCTTCCAAACCGTTGTGGGCGAAATGGAATTCATATTCACCCTTCCTGATTTTCCTTCTGAAGTATTGTGTCAACAACAGCTCAAGATCAAGTTCGTCGTCGACACTGAGTATTTTTACTGCCATTTCTTTTGCGTTTGTTCTCTTTCGCTTGCGAAAATAGTAAAAATAATCAATATTTCGAACAAAGAAATGAAAAAAAACGACCAAAGAGGCTTTCTTGTCGAGACTTTTTTGATTCTGACACAATAATTGCCAGCATTTATTGTCATAATATTTAGTTTCGGGTAAAATATCTGTTCTTCGGTTATATATTTTTGCAAAAAGTGGTAATATACAAGTAGAAGACATCAAGCGAATGGAAACAACAACAGGCAATACATCCAAAGCCATGCAGGATGAGACGCTGCTCATACGCAGCATCCTTGACCGACAGACACAACTGTTCCGTCGGCTTGCCAGCCGATATGCCATGGAGGTGCTGCGAATGGTGGCACGCCTGATTCCTTCGCAAGAAGAAGCGGAAGAGGCAGTACAGGACACGTTGCTGGAAGCCTACCGCAGCCTTGCCCGCTATGATGCACGACAGGCCAGTTTCAAGACCTGGCTCATGCGCATAGCCTACCACACGGCACTGAAGCATTACCGAAAGCGACACAGATCCGTCATCTTCGTTGAAGTGGAACAACAATGGCTCGACTCCATTCCAGACGATGAGACCGACGCCCTTATGGACGACACCACCATCGACCGCGTGGAACTCATGGAAAGAGCCATCGAAACACTAAAGCCCGATGACCAGATGCTGCTCTGCCTCTATTACTTTGACAACCGCCCGATTCGTGAAATCGCCTGCATCACGGAACATGAGGAAAGCTATCTCCGCTCGCGGCTCCAATGGATACGGAAAAGACTGGCTATCACCATCAAAACCCTTGAAAGCAATGAAGAAAAATGAACCCCATAAAGACAGAGGCCTTCGTCTCGCCATGCAGCGCAAGAACGAGACTGCAGAAAGGATGACACTGCCGGAGGACTTCACCGACCGCCTGATGCAACAGATCGGCGAGTTGGAACAGGAACAAGAGCAGATGCAGGAGCAAGAACTGAAGGTGGAACCCAAGCCTCTGAAGCGCCATACATGGCTCTATGCCGTCATGGGTGCTGCTGCCGCTATCGTGGTGATGCTGTTGTTACAACATCTATACAAACAAGACGAGTCAAGGACCGTTCAGCCGGTGGTGGCGCAACAGATAGAGCAATCGGACAGCACGGTGAAAGTTGAAGAGAACCAGCCGTCGCAAATGGCCATCCAGGAGCAGCCGGCACAGATGTTTGAGCAGGAAAAGCCTGTCATAGCAAAAGCCACCGAAATCAATCGGCAAGCAAAAGCATCAGTTGCGGTTCACAAGACTTCTACAGATATGTCAAATACAGACAGTTTGGATTACTATATTGACAAGATAGAACGCGAATTGGCCCAAGTGGACGAAAGCCTCTATATAGAGAAGATGAACAAGGTGATACGTGCTGACGAGCGACTGCAGCGCATGGTCAACAGCTACATCCTGCACACCCTCGACAAGGAAGGAAGACCACAAACGGCAGACAATATGTATAACGTAAAAAAAGATCAAGATGAAGAGTAGACATATTTTAGCTATCGCAATCCTGCTGATGGCTATTACCTGCGGCGCACAGCCGACCCAACCCAACAAGATACGGGAAAAGTTAAATGCCTTTGTCGAATCAAAGGATTACAATGTGCAAAAGCTCAGTTATTCCAAAGACGGGTTCAATGTCTATCAGTTTGCCCAGCAATTTGCCATGGACGGAGAGTTGCCCAGCGATTATCACGGACCATTGCTCACCCCTCGGCTATTGGACTTGGAGAGGGCATGCAGGTCGGAGGCCGAGAAAGCAAAGACCCTTTACATCCACGATGCAAGCGACAGCGACTCTCCCCTGCCAGGTGTCACGTTCCAGTTTAAAACTGAAGCCCATCAACCGTTGACTCAATCCATAGACTTCAATCCCAACAAAAATATCCGCCTGATTACCTTTGATGAACCTGACGGGAAAATCTATGCCTTGTTACTGGTTTGGGATCAGACCATCGATCCAGACAAAAGCATCGGTAATATGTTTTTGATGGATGGAATGATTTATGAAATCAGTGGATGGAAGTTGGACGGCAGTCCTTTCATCGCCAAATACAAGCCCAAGGCAGCAGAATCAGAGGGGATTGGTTTTGACGCTCAATTGAAGTATGACACCACATCCGATGCGATGACCGTCGATGTGTTCATGGCCAAGGTGAAGCGTACCTGTGAGATCTTCCAGCGAGAGACTACACAAGGGCAGATGGCGGCAGGTGTGGTTCTCAACAAGACGTGCAATGCTTTCACGGGTCAACTGACACAGCAGCAGTATTACGACCTGTTGAGCTGCATCCAACCCTTGGTGGATAACGAAAAGAACGAAAACCTGAAGAGCATCCTGGCCTATTCCTGCTACATGATTTACAAGAAGAGCGAGATCTACGAAGGCGACAGGGATTAGAAATTCAACATATTTTGATTCATAAGTACCCGGGACATGGCATGGGTCGCAGTGATGCGGCCCATGCCATTGCCTGATTAAACGGACGAAACGCATTCATCAAGTGACACAAAAACGAAAAAAGGAAAAAAATCAATTTTACATGCAGTCTTTTCATGAATTGCGGACTATACCTATTGAGACATGTTATTCGCAATGGAGATTGTTCGATTGATAGAACGGTGCAGACAAGGGGACGCAGAAGCCCTTGGAGAACTGTATGAGGCATACGCCCATCGTATGAAAGGCGTATGCCGTCGGTATATCAGCGACAAACAGACCATTGAAGATGTGGTCCACGACGCTTTTGTTATTATTTTCAGCTCGTTTGACAGGCTTCGTGACCCACGCCGTGCTGAATCCTGGATGATGGCCATCGTCAGAAATGTGGCCTCCAAATGCAAGGAACATTTGAATGCTTTGCCAACAATACCACTAGAAGAAACGAATGGTGGAGACCTTCTTATTGCCGAAGATGACGGTGTGTGCCTATCGTCCGAGGAAAAGGAAGTGAGAGGTGTTCCTTTATCCGAAGTGATAGGTTTGATTGACAAACTGCCGGAAGGCTATGGACAGGTATTCCGTTTATCAGTTTTCGAAGGCATGACACACAAGGAAATCGCCGCCATGTTGGACATTGAGCCACATTCGTCGTCATCGCAACTATCAAGGGCAAAAAAGATGTTGCGCAAGATGATGCAGCAATACTGGGCCATACTCCTGCTGCTTATTCCCCTTACGTTCTATTTGTTCATGAAGGAAAGCGATGGTGAGGACCCATCGCCCAATGATGAGCACCATTCATCTATTGCCATTAAGAAAGAGGAAGCCCATGTGGCGGAATCGAAGCCAGAAGAAACTCCGACAAGACAACCGCACAAACCCGTGAAAGACTATCCAACGGTACCTCATGAAACCATCTATGTAGCAGACACATTGCAATCAGCTATAGCACAGGCTGCAGATTCTGTAAAGGTGGACACTCTTTCCAATATGATTGCACAAGAGGATGTCATCACTGACACAATCATAAGCAAAGAACAGACAGACACGGCTCAAACCATCCGAAAGATGGAAAAACCGTATCACGAAATCACAAACAGAATTCCTGAGAGAACAGCTCCTGGCCATACTCCGAAATGGTCTTTGGAACTGGCATACGCAGGGCAGTTCGACAAAATGAATAGTTACGACCAACCCTATACCTATAAGCCAAAACCTTTGCCTGTCCAGTCAGACCCGAGTACATGTCCTACAATTCCAAGCAGCATCGACAATTGGAGTGACTACGCCGTCTATCTGGCCAACAATCTGGATGCAGCAAGTGAAAAGACCCGCAGCGTCATTATGCGTATTGCACTGAGCAACGCCAATCGTCCTGGTGATGATAAGATCCTTCGTACAAGCCATCACCAAATGCCGGTCACATGGTCGTTGGCCCTTAATTACAGACTGAATCAATGCTGGGGACTTGAAACCGGCCTGAACTACAGCAAGCTCTGTTCTGAGTTTGAGATGGGCGAGGACGGCAACAAGATAGAACAGCGACAGACGATACACTATCTTGGCATCCCTGTGAGAGGATTATTCAACATCTATGGAGGAAAAGCGTGGAGTCTTTACAGCAGTGCAGGCCTGGTGACGGAAATACCAGTCTATGCACCTTTGTACTCCAACTATTACATACATGGTAAGTATGAAGCCAGTGAAGAGACCACCATCCGCGCTCCATGGCAGTTCTCCACCACCTTCGGCCTGGGCATGCAGTACCATCTGACTCCCCACATCGGCATTTTCACAGAACCAAGTCTGCAATACTTCATCCCGACGCATTCCGACATCGAGACCTACCGCACCGAACATCCGTTCACCTTCTCATTGCCATTTGGCATCAGATTCACCTGGTAGCCGTGCAGTCTTTTCTGCATTCGACGGACTATCTAAGTACAGAGTGTATTATTTCAAAATAAGGAAAAAGATGATGAAGAATTACAAAACAATCGCATGGATGCTGACGACTGCCATCGCCAGCATGACAATGACGGCATGCAGCAATGACGACTACGAACCTACAAAGCCTTTCACGACCGACCCTGTAGAACTCAACAAACTCTACGCTTACGGCATCGGCGAGTCTGAAACGAAATCGGCGGAAGAAGGATACAAGATACTTTTCACCGAGGACGACATCGAGTGGTTCGATCTGGACACACGCGAAATCAGATTCAGAGACGAAGTGGACAAGGATGAACCACTTTACAAGCGCCTGCAACCCTTCAACAAAATCGGCATTCAACTGAGCGACTATTTTCTGTTTGAAATCAGCAGTTTTGTCGGTCTGTGGGACAGTCGCATTTTTGACGACCTTGTGCTCTGCTATGGAAAGATGAATGGAGAGGTACTTAATGATGGGAAATACTATCTGTATGACTGTTACCCCATCCAGTTCATCAATGAG
>JAEEGL013985929.1_pt1 | contig 16340 bp, 14 predicted proteins | sample 9134231 | NCBI WGS metagenome assembly JAEEGL01 (sample SAMN16246548, study PRJNA631951) | gut metagenome | biome: gut microbiome; feature: rumen; material: fiber-attached | host: Bos | place: Iran: Karaj | collected 2018-10
CACCTTCAAATTCAGTTGGGTCTTTTCATCGTTGAGATACTTGGCATCAAGCGACGCTAAGTCGATTGTGATTTCGGTTACTGCAGTGGAACCTCCTCCAGAACCACCACCATTGATGATCTCCTCTAACGCGTTATCACCATTTCCGCAACTTGCGAACAACAATGGAAGACTAAACAGCACTCCTTCCAACAAACGAAAATAACTTCTTCTCATAATAGTTAATCAATTTAGATGTTTTTATTGGGTACAAAGATAGTAAAATAATTCGATTTTTCCAAATAAAATCGCATAAAACTTGCATGCTTGGAGATTATTCCTTATCTTTGTACGCCAAGAAATGCAATTATAGTTGAACAAAACATTAACATTGATTGATTTATGAAAAAGCAATTCAAACAACTCATGAAAGGTTGGGGCATTCTTTTTGCCTTACCATTCATGTTAACTTCATGCGGGGGAACCCTCGATGATATTATCGGCGAATCGAGTAATCCCACTACCAATCCAAGCCTCTCGCTCGACAAGACAGCTTTACCCATGAACTATGGCGCAGCAGATGTTACATTGGTAGCCACAGTTACTGCAAGCGATGCAACAGTAACATGGTCCAGTTCCGACGATGCTGTAGTCACAGTCGATGCTACAGGTAAAGTACATGCCAAGAAAACTGGCACAGCCACGATCACAGCCAAGGCAGGCACCCTAAAAGCCACCTGCGATGTAACTGTATCCATCGGCCTCGCCACCCCACTTACCTTCGAAGCTGAAGCTGATGGTGTAACAATTAAGTTTAACGACGATTGGGATAATTATGTTGCACCCAATGTACAATACTCTACTGACGATGGTGCTACATGGAAAGACGATCTTACAATTGCTGGCGTATCCCTATCAGCAGCAGGCGACAAGGTTTTATTCCGAGGTTCTAATTCAGAGTACTCATCTAATGGATGTCATTTTAAAGTCTCTGACAATTATAAGATCTATGGAAATATCATGAGTCTGGTGAATAAGGATGACTTTGCCACGAATTATGACGTGCTTACTGCTGATGGTACTTTCGCAGAGTTATTCCTTAACAACGCCAAACTGACAGATGCGAGCAACTTAATTCTACCTGCCACAACGCTTTCAGAGGGTTGCTATCAGAGCATGTTCTATGGCTGCACTTCACTAACCACTGCGCCAGAACTTCCTGCAGAAACGATGAAAGAAAGCTGTTACGGTCTGATGTTTCATGGCTGCAAAGCACTGACCGCTGCGCCCGTACTGCCCGCTAAAACACTGGCAAAAAAATGCTACCAAAGCATGTTCGAAGGTTGCACTGCTCTTACCACAGCACCTGAACTCCCCGCAACAACGCTTAAAGATGAGAATAATGCTGATGCTAACGACTGTTACGCCTTGATGTTCTATGGCTGCAAATCACTAACTACATCCCCAATACTCCCTGCAGCAACACTGGTTCTCGATTGCTACTATCATATGTTCTTTGAATGCACTAAGCTGGCCTCTGTAACTTGTTTGGCAACGAATATCAGTACAACCTGCCTAACAGGCTGGCTCGAGGATGCAGGTACAGATGTTACGTCACCAAAACTACATATATTAACAACAGGTGCACCTGATGATGCAACTTGGAATTTACCCTCGAATCCAACCACCTGGCAAATAGTACGCGATCAGTAACCCCCCACTCTCTATAATAGACCTGAGCTCCGCAACATAGGACAGTGACACAGTGACATAGTGACAAGTGACTTCTTGAAAAAACGATTTTTAGGTGGATTATTAGGAATTGAGCTATTAATTTATTATATATTATATATATATTATAATATATATATAATATATAATAAATATAGAGGGGTATTGAGGCAAAATGAAGAAACCAAATGTCACGGTGTCACTCTGTCACTGTGTCACACTCTTAAAATACTTTACATATTATTGGGTTGTGGATAGCGCTAAAATATGCTCTAAGTAAAGCCTGATTTTACGGCGACTAAAGTAGGATTTTACTCCGATTAAAACAAGACTTTAGCCGGAGTAAAGTGAAGGTCCCCAAAAGGGCACAGAAAAGGGCGGCTTATGGCCGCCCGAGGTGTTGATAAATAATGTTTACTTCTGCTGGGAGATAAGTGCGTCGTTTCTGCGTGGCGAGCGGAGTTAGCTCGGGATCATCGAGCATCAGGCTCTTTAATTTTTGCCATGCAGAACGTGGCAGAAGATAAGGGAAGTAGGCTTGCGCTAATTCCATTCGTCCGAAAGTTGATTGATTTTGGTTCATATTGCTTATTTATTGGTTAACGGGTACAAAGGTACGGAAATTATTCGAGATATCCTATTAATTTTGGCAAAATCTTTGGTATAAGTTGCAAAAAGTACTTATAAGTTTATATAAGTACTATTGGATGCAAAAAATATTTGGTTCGAATAAATATTTTTTGTATCTTTGCAGTGTGATTCAGATGAGGAAGCAGAACGAAGGCCAAGGGAAGCGGAAACGGATGATCACAACGAGAATTTTAAACCTAAGTCAAACAATTAAAACTTTAAATCAACTATGGCAAGTGAAGTAATTGCATTTCAAGTGAATCTTCGTAAGAACAACAACCGATTCAACAAAGGCTACGGCAAGTATTATCCCGAGGCTGACAGTAAGGAACCTCTGAACCTGAAGGGTTTCGCCCGACACATCAGTGAGCACGGCAAGCTCGTGGATTATCCGATGGCAGTACTGGTTCTCCAGAACATCGTGAACTGCTTGAAGGAGATGGTGACCCAGGGTCAGCCCGTGAAGTTAGACGGCTTCGGAACCTTCTCACCCAGCATCGAGAGTGATGGAACCAAGGCGGTGAACAGCGTGGAGGAGTCGATGAACGTGGGTATCGATAATCTTATTGCAGGCGTGCATCTGAGATTCACCCCCGAGAACTCCAAGGGCGAGGCGCTGACCAGCCGTGCGCTGAAGAAGGAGTGTCAGTTTAAGGCGGCCTACGTCGTGGCGTCGAAGAAGAAGGAAGTAAACGGGAAGACCGTTTCCTACCAGGAGAAGATTCCTATCTCCAGCTATGCGACAGCAACGTATGAGCCACAGGAAGGAGGTGAGTAATGGGAAAGAAAGAGACATTGAAATTTGCGCTGCAGATTGTGGCATCGATTGTGACGGCCATTCTGACGGCTTTGGGAGCAACATCGTGCGTGGCGTAAGAAGTGAAAAGTGAAAAGTAAAAAAATCAAAGAGAATCGAGGCATCCGATGAATTCGGGTGCCTCGGTTTTTTTATTTTATTTTGGATTCGTCGAGGGGGTACATGACGCGGGCGTGGTTGGTGCGGATGAGGTCGGAGGACAGGACACTACCGGTGGTGCGGTCGATGGTGTCGCGGAACACCTGGCCGTTGCGGAAGATGATGTCTTCGGTGCCCACCCGTTCGCGCGAGAAGTACTCGTTCTCGGCATGGATATGGAAGGTGTGGGGCTGGGCCTCGGTGGCACGGAGCTCGCCGTAGAGGTACTCGCCATCGACGCGGAGGCGCAGCTGGTAGTCCATCTGGGTGTCGTTGCGCAAGCGGTAGTCAATGTAGTTGTAGGAGATGCTGGTGCCCGTGCCGAATGGTATCTGACGGCCGAAGTCGGGGAAGAGGTCGAGGGCGTCGTGATGGTGGTGCTCGGTGATGGTGAGGTCGCTGTGGAGCACCATCCAGTGGATGAGGTTGGAGAGCTGACAGAGTCCGCCTCCGATGCCCTGCGAGGGTTGTCCCTTGGCGATGGTGAGTCCCTCTTTATAGCCTTTGGCAGCGGTGGTGCGCCCTATCTGGTGCCACACGGAGAAGGTCTCGCCCGGGTGGATGATGAGTCCGTCGATATGGGTGACGGCGAGGGCGAGGTTGGTGGCTTTGTTCTCCTGGAGTTGCATGTTGACATTACCCAGTCGGCGACGGATGAGCGAGTTGTGTCGGTAGATGACGACGGGGAGGGAGTCGGTGGTACGTTCGTGGGCGAAGGAGGTCCTGGAGCGCCAGTCTTTGAGGTGGCGCTTCAGGATTTCCTTTTCCGTGGAGAGTTTATAGGCGAACGGACAGAGTTCGCAAAACAACTTTCTGGACATTTATTTTGTTTACTGTTTACTGTTTACAGTTTACAGTTGATTACCTTTGTGGGGGGGGGCGGCCTTCAGTCATATCATCTGTAAACTGTAAACCGTCAACTGTAAACTATTCATTTTATAGTCCTCTGGCGCGGAGGAGGGCGGTAGGATTGGGTGACGGCATGCCGGTGAAGTCGGTGAACATCTGCATGAGGCTACCGGTGTTGCCTCGGCTGAGCACCTGGTCGCGGAAGGCCTGACCTGTTTCGGGCTTCAGTGGTCCACGGGCGGCAAAGACATCGGCGATGTTCACAGCCAGCACCTCGGTCCAGAGGTAACTGTAGTAGCCAGCGGCATAGCCACCGCCAAACACGTGGTTGAAGTAGCTGGTGCTATAACGCGGGGGGATCTGCGCATCGAGCAGACCGATCTGGCGCAGGGCCTCGGTCTCGAACTGGGCAGCCTGTTCGGCAGTGGGGATATCCTTCGAGGGGAGCATGTGCCAGGCGAGGTCGAGACAGGTGGCGGCGAGGTTCTCGCCCAGGGCATAGGCGCTCTGGAAGTTGGTGCTCTGGAGCACACGATCCTTCAGCTCCTGGGGCATGGGCTTATGCGTGTCGCAATGACGGGCGTAGTGGTCGAACACCTCGGGGATAGCCGCAAACGACTCGTTGAACTGCGACGGCATCTCCACGAAGTCGCGCGCCACACTGGTGCCGCTCAGACTATGATACTGGCAGTTGGAAAGGATGCCGTGGAGGGCGTGGCCGAACTCGTGGAACATGGTGGTCACCTCGTCCCAGCTGATGAGTGAGGGCTTGCCTTCGGGGGCCTTGGCCGAGTTGCACACATTGAAGATGATGGGTTTCTGATCCCACTGGCGACTCTGTTTCTGGAAGCCGTCCATCCACGCACCACCGCGCTTAGAGGGGCGACGGTAGTAGTCGCAGTAGAACAGGGCGAGCGGGGAGCCATCCTTGTCGATGACCTCGAACACCTTCATGTCGGGGTGGTAGGTGGGGATATCGGTACGCTGCTTGAAGGTGAGACCATACACGCGGTTGGCGGCATAGAACACACCATTCTCAAGCACGCTGTCGACGGTGAAGTATTGTTTCACTTCCTCGTCGGAGAAGTCGAACTGCTGCTTCTTCATCTTGGCGGAGTAGTAGAAGCGGTCGTAGGGTTCGAGCTTGAAATCAGCGCCAGCCGATTTCTGTGCGAACGCCTCGATCTCCTTGGTCTCGGCATCGGCCTTGGGACGATAGGCCTGGATGAGGTTCTTCAGGAAAGCATACACAGCATCGGAAGTCTGCGCCATGGTGTTCTCTAACGAGTAAGCGGCATAGTTCTCGTAGCCCATGAGCTCAGCCTGCTCAGCACGCAGTTTGGCAATCTCGCAGGCCAGGGCATAGGTGTTATGGCCCTTGATGGTGCCGTCGGCACGATGGATAGAGGCCTCATAGACACGACGGCGGAGGTCGCGGTTGTCGAGACTGGCCAGGAGGGGCTGCTGGGTGGTGTTGACGATGACGATGGCGTAAGGCGCCTTGCCGCCACGGCTCTTCGCATCGTTCTCGCACTGGGTGATATCGGCCTCACTGAGTCCGGAAAGGTCTTCTTTCTTGTCGACCCACACCACTGCGTCGTTAGTGGATTCCTGAAGCAGATCGCCCCACTGCGTCTGAAGCTCTGAGATACGGAGGTTGATCTTTTTCATGCGGTCCATCTTCTCGTCGGAGAGCAGGGCTCCCGCGCGCACAAAGTCCTTATACGTCTCTTCTAGCAGCTTCTGGTCTTCGCCCTGCAGAGTGGCGGAGTCGCGCTCGAAGACCTGCTTGATGCGGTCGAAGAGGGCCTTGTTGAAGGTGATCTCGTTGGAGAGGTCGGTGAGCATGGGTTGCACCTTCTTCTCGATCTCAGCGATCTCATCGCTCTTATCGGCCTCGGTGAGGGCGAAGAAGATACGCGCCACACGGTCGAGGGTGCGACCGCTGTTCTCGTAGGCGAGGATGGTGTTCTCGAAGGTGGCGGAGTCGGGATTGTCCACAATCTTCTGGATGTTCTCACGCTGCTCTGCGATGGCTGCCTCGAAGGCGGGCATGTAGTCGGAGGTCTGGATCTTGCTGAAGTCGGGGGCGCCAAAAGGCAGCTCGCTCTCTGTCAGCAAGGGGTTCTGCTCTGTTTGAGTGTTGTTACAGCTCGTAAATGGCATCGACATGGCGGATGCAATTGTTAAAGTCATAATTGTTTTTTTCATATCATTGTTGTTTTTTTCGGAATTCATAGAGTTCAATACTGTTGACGATATTCTGCCAGAGAACGTAGCAACCGGCACCGACGGAGGCCACGGGATTAAGGTAGGTGTACGCCACCCAGATGCTGAGGGCGGTATTCTTCTGGAATGAGGCCTGACCACCGTCGATCTCGTCGCCCAGATGACGCCCGATGGAACGTCCTAAGAGGAAGAGCACGAAACAGAGGATAAGACTCATCACAGCTATCATGAGAAGCGTGCGCAAGGCCGCCTCGCTATGCACGATGTTACGGACGGTGACTCCCGAGGTGACGCTGAGCTGGACAGACCAGAGGTAGAACGACAGATCGGGGATGCTGACGAGCCACGCACAGAACCGTTTGGCGTAGTGCTGCACGAGCCAACCCAGAATCAAAGGTGCCACCAGCACCAGACTGAGTTTCTGGAGGATGATGAAGAAGACCGTCCAGAAGTCGAGGTCGTTGCCGCGTTCGATGAGCGGGAAAGCGGCAGGGATCATGAGTGCCGAGGCGAAGGCGGAGATGACCACAAAGGCGGTCATGGTGTTGATGTTGCCGCCGATCTTCGCCGTCACTACGGGAGCCGCCGTAGCTGCCGGACCGATGATACAGGTGAGCACACTCTCCCACAGCAGTTTCTGTTCGGGATCGTCCTCTACACGGAAGATGATCCAGAGGTTCAGCGCCACCAGCGCCACCTGAGCCAGCAGAACACCCAGATGCCAGCGATGGGGGCGCATCTGGTGGAAGTCGATGCGGCAATAGGTGGAGAAGAGCGTGGAGAACACCATGAAGGGGAACACGGCATCGACCACACCGCCTAACACCTCACCAGCCGTATCGAGCTGGGGCACGAAGTAGAACGTGAGGTAGACCACCGTACCTACGGCAATAGCCACAGGGAGCGTCCAGTCCTTCAGAAATTGCTTTATATTCACCATTTTCGCTGCAAAGATAATAAAAAAATGAAGATTGAGAATTGAAAATTGAAAAAAATTCGTACCTTTGCCCCCAATTATGAGTGTAACAAATTATATTCCACAAGATAAAACTACCAAGCGCTTCTCGATAGAGGTGCTGCCACCGCTGAAGGGAACGGGCACGGACAAGCTGTTTGCCGACATCGACAAGATGCGTGCATTTGACCCAGCCTATATCAATATCACCACCCACCACTCGGAGTTTGTGTATAAGGAGCTGGCCAACGGACAGTTTGAGCGCCAGCGCATCCGTCGACGCCCTGGTACGGTGGCCATCGCAGCAGCTATCCAACAGCGTTATAACATCCCCGTTCAGCCCCATGTAATCTGTAGCGGATGCACCATCGAGGATATCGAGTACGAGCTGCTGGATCTTCAGTTCTTAGGCATCAGCGACCTGCTTTTGTTGCGTGGCGACAAGGCCAAGGAGGACAGTCGGTTTGTGGCTACCCCTGGGGGCCATGCCCACACCACGGAGCTGATGAAGCAGGTGAAGCGCTTCAACGAGGGATTCTTTGCCGATGGCACGCCCATCAAGAACCCTGGCAAGGCGTTCGACTACGGCGTGGCTTGTTATCCCGAGAAGCACGAGGAGGCGCCGAACCTGGAGATGGATATGCAATACCTGAAGGAGAAACAGGACTTGGGCGCGCAATATGCCGTGACCCAGCTGTTCTTCGACAACGAGAAATACTTCCAGTTTGTAGAGAAGGCCAGGGCGATGGGGATTACCATTCCCATTATCCCAGGTATCAAGCCGATGGCGAAACTGAGTCAGTTGACGGTGGTGCCGAAGACGTTCCATTGCGACATCCCAGAGCCATTGGCCAGAGAGATTGTGAAGTGTAAGACGGACGAGGATGCCCGTCAGTTGGGTATCGAGTGGACGACGGAGCAATGTCGCGAGCTGTATGCGCACGGGGTGAGTAATATTCATTTCTATACGGTTTCGGCCGTAGACAGCGTGTGCGAAGTCGCAAAGAGACTACTATAAGTGAAAAGTGAAGGTCGCGATTAAGTGAGAACAGAGTCAAGCTTGCTTGAGCTATGTCGAACGTGAGCGAGCTCGATGTGAAACATCAAAAGTGAAAAGTGAAATGTTTAGCGGGGTGATCGGACAGAAGGAGGCGCAGGAGCGGCTGGTGCAGATGGTGAAGGAAGACCGTCTGCCTCATGCGATGATGCTCTGCGGGCCCCAGGGGAGCGGCAAGCTGCCTCTGGCGGTTGGCTTTGCGCAATATCTGCTCGACAACGGCACGCCATCGGCCAAGGCCATGCTGGCCAAGCTGGAACATCCCGACCTGCACTTCACCTACCCCACCATCAAACTACCCTCGATGTCGACAGACCATAAGCCCGTGAGCGACGACTTCGCCAAGGAGTGGCGCGAGCTGATCGCGGGCGGACTCTACTTCACCATGGACGAGTGGATGCAGGCAATGGGGGGCGAGAACCAACAAGCCATCATCACCGCTGGCGAGAGCGACGACCTGGTGAAGAAACTCTCGCTGAAATCGAGTCAGGGCGGCTATAAGGTGAGCATTGTCTGGTTGCCCGAGCGCATGAATATCGAGTGCGCCAACAAACTACTGAAACTCATAGAGGAACCGCCCCAGCAGACCGTGTTTATCATGGTATGCGAGGAGCCTGACAAGCTGTTGGAGACCATCCGAAGCCGTGTGCAGAGGATCGACATCCGCAGGATAGACCAAGAAGATATCGAGCGCGCCCTGATTGAACAAAGGGGCGTGAACGAAGAGGATGCCCACCGCATCGCCCGACTGGCCAACGGCAACTGGCTGAAGGCGCTCGACGAGTTGCAGGTGGGATCGGAGAACGAGCTCTTCCTCGACCTTTATATCATGCTCATGCGACTGGCCTACCAGCGTAGGATCAAGGAGCTGCGTAAGTGGAGCGAACAGATGGCAGGCATGGGACGAGAGAAGCAGAAACGATGGCTCACCTATTTCATGCGTATGACCAGGGAGAGCTTTGTTTTCAACTTCCAGAACGAGGAGCTGAACTATATGACACAGAAGGAGGAGGAGTTTACGAAGAACTTCGCCCGATTTGTGAACGAGCAAAATATACTGCCCATCAGCGACTTGGCGAACTTAGCCATCCGCGACATCGGACAGAATGCCAATGCGAAGATCGTGTTCTTCGACTTAGCGTTGCAAATGATCGTACTGCTACTGCAGCAGAAGTGAAGGTCGCGAGTAAGCGAGAACAGAGCCAAGCTTGCTTGAGCTATGTCGAGCGTGAGCGAGCTCGATGTGAAACATCAAAAGTGAAAAGTGAAAAGTATAAAATAATATATGGACAAGACTCAAGAACGAATTGTGAAAGTGGGCTGTGGCAGAGGGTTATGCCATCAGGCCGTAGGACGACAGGACAAACAGCTGAACACCTACGACTGGTTGGCTGACGTACCTGGAAACACCGATACCACCGACCTCGTGGAGGTACAGTTCAAGCACACCCGCAAGGGATATTACCACAACGTGAACCACCTGGACCTGAAGAAGGGTGATATTGTAGCCGTAGAGGCCAGTCCCGGACATGATATCGGCGTGGTGACGCTGACGGGGCAGCTAGTGAACCTTCAGATTAAGAAGGCCAACCTGAAATCGGCCGACGACATCAAGCGCGTGTATCGCATCGCCCGTACGGTGGATCTGGACAAATATCGTGAGGCCAAGGCCCGTGAGCACTCGACGATGATCGAGAGCCGAAGGATTGCCAAAGGTCTCGGACTCGACATGAAGATCGGCGACGTGGAGTATCAGGGCGATGGCAACAAGGCCATCTTCTACTATATCGCCGATGAGCGTGTGGACTTCCGTCAGCTGATCAAGGATCTGGCTGCGGCCTTCCACGTACGTATCGAGATGAAACAGATCGGTGCGCGTCAGGAGGCAGGACGTATCGGAGGAACAGGCCCCTGTGGTCGTGAGCTCTGTTGCGCTACGTGGATGAAGAACTTCTCGAGCGTGAGCACCAACGCCGCCCGATTCCAGGATATCTCGCTGAACCCGCAGAAGCTGGCTGGTATGTGTGCAAAGCTGAAGTGCTGTCTGAACTACGAGGTAGACCAGTATGTGGAGGCTGGCAAGCGTTTGCCCAGCAAAGACATCGTGCTGGAGACACAGGATGCCGACTACCATTTGTTTAAGAGCGATATCCTGGCGGGACTTGTTACCTACTCGACCGATAAGAACATCGCCGCCAACTTAGAGACGATCAGCGCCCAGAGAGCCCAGGAGATTATCGAGATGAACCGAAGGGGTGAGAAACCGCTCTCGCTCTCGGAGGACGGTGGTAAGCAAGAGGAAGGCAATAAGCACATCGACCTGGCTGGTGGCGACATCAACCGCTTTGACAAGGCGAAGAAAAAGAAGAAAAAGAAGAAGAACAATAACCGTCCGAAAGACGGTGAACAACCAAATGCGAAGGAATAGCAGACGATGGACGGGCTATCTGCTGCTGTTGTTGCTGCTGGGCATCGTCTCGTGCAACAAAAACGTGGTATATAGCCATTACGAGCACACCCCTACCTCGGGCTGGGAGAAGAACGATACGTTGTTCTTCAAAGTACCGCCCGTAAAGGAGGCGGGGGTGTACGAGGAAGTGGTTGGGATGAGAATCCTCAGCGACTTCCCCTTCCAGAGGCTGACGCTGATGGTGAATCAGACGGTGTACCCCAGAAACGAGCATTTCCACGAATATCTCAAATGTAGTCTGATTGACGAGCAAGGTGAGATCATGGGGCACGGCATCGGTCATATCCAGTATGAGTTTCCCCTGAGGGAGGTCACACTGCAAGCGGGCGACTCGCTCAAGATCGAGATCAGACACAACATGAAACGTGAGGTGATGCCAAGCATCGCCGACATCGGCATCAAACTCGTTAAGAAGTGAAGAAGTGAAAAGTAAAAAGTGAAAAGTTTATCTTCTTATGAGGTTGCGGCCGGCGTCGATACGGAGGAAGATAAACAACAAGATGGTGAATCCCCACAATGAAGAACCACCGTAGCTGAAGAACGGCAGGGGGATGCCAATCACGGGCGTCAAGCCCAACACCATTCCCACATTAATAAACACATGGAAAAGGAAGATGCTGAGTACGCAATAGCCATAGACGCGTCCGAAGCGGTAGGGTTGTCGTTCTGACAGATGGATCAACCGCAGGATCAACGCCAGGAACAGGATGAGCACACCCGCTGAGCCCACGAAGCCTTCTTCCTCGCCCACCGTACAGAAGATAAAGTCGGTATCCTGCTCAGGCACGAATTTCAACTTCGTCTGGGTGCCATTCAGGAAGCCCTTACCCTCCAGACCACCAGAGCCAATGGCAATCTCACTCTGGTGAACATTATATCCCGCACCTTTCAAGTCTTCTTCCAAGCCCAGCAGCACGTTGATACGCACCCGCTGGTGGGGCTCCATCACCTCGTTGAGCACGTAATCGGCCACGTTGTAGAACAACAACGACCCCAAGGCGAAGCCACATATCCATAAATAGGTACGTATGCGCGTGGAAAGGAAGCGCCACGCCAGATAAAAGATCAGAAGACCACATACGGCAAACTCGACGTAGGCCAGATTGAAAGGCACCACAAAGAAAGAACCCAGCGAGGTAAGCAGAATCACACCCAGTCCGATACCCAGCACCTGATAGGTCTCGCGCTTATCCTGACGATACACATACAGCATCGCCGCAGAGAAGATAAAGATCAGCAAGAGCACGAAGAACTTTCCTACTGATGTGGGCGTATAGAGCAGCATGGTATCGGCATAGCGGATGCCCACGACGAAGTAGATGACCATCGCCACACCCGTAAACAGGATGCTTCCAGGCATACCCTCACGATAGAACATCAGGAAGAAGGCAAAGTAAACCAATGCCGAACCCGTCTCACGCTGGAGGATGATACAAACCATCGGCAAGAAGATGATGGCCAGCGTAGAGGCGAAATGCTTCCAGTTCTGGATATTATAGCCATAGGTACTCATGAACTTGGCCAAGGCCAAGGCCGTGGCAAACTTCGCGAACTCTGCAGGTTGCAGGCGAAGAGGACCCAAGACGAGCCAAGAGTGGGAGCCCTTGATGCTGTGGGGGTTGAAGATGGTTCCAAAGAGCAACAAGAGCATCGCTCCGAAGATGATAAAGGCGAACATATCGTAATAACGGTCGTCGAGCATCAGCAGCACAAAGCCCAGCACGATCGACGTGCCGATCCAGATAATCTGCATACCCGAACGGGTGTCGAGGCTGAAGATATCGGTATCGCCATAGGAATAGCTGGCACCACAGACACTGAACCATCCGAAGACGAGCAATCCCAAGTAGATCAGGATCGTCCACCAGTCGAGCGAACGGATGACGCCTTTTTCCTTATCTGTCCTCTGAACCATAACTGATACGACGTGACTGGAACTCCTTCGCCTTCGCCTCGGAAGCCTCGGAGAGTTTTCCGTTAATAAACTGTTCCATGATCAGACCACCGATGGGCACACCATAGGTAGCACCCCATCCACCGTTCTCTACATATACGGCGACAGCGATCTTGGGATGATCCATAGGGGCAAAACCCATAAAGACAGAGTGGTCGTGGCCTCGGTTCTGGGCTGTACCCGTCTTACCACAAGCCATGAACTCGTATTTTCCCAGGGCCTTACACGTACCACCCAAGACGGAGGAGCGCATACCCTGAACAATATAATCGTAGGCCTTACGATCGGCCTTGGTGTAATGTTTGCGTGTAAAGGCTGTGTCGAGGGGTTCGCCCTGCACTTTCTTCACCACGTGAGGCACGTAATAATAGCCGCGGTTGGCGATGGTAGCGCCTAAGTTGGCAATCTGGAGCGGAGTAGCGTTGACCTCACCCTGTCCGATGGCGATAGAGATGATGGTGAGTCCGTTCCACGAGCTCTTATAAGCCTTGTCGTAGAACTGGGCGTTAGGAATCAATCCGCGCTTCTCACCAGGGAGGTCGACACCCAGCTTATAGCCAAAGCCCATGCTGACCATATAGTCGCGCCAGGTGTTGAGCGCATTCTGCACGGTGCCGTATTTGGAGATGTTGGTATTGATCATGTGGTAGAGACCCCAACAGAAGTAACCATTACAGGAGGTGCTCAAGGCGGGCACCAAGGGCAGAGGGGCCGCATGACCGTGACATCCCACATGGAGGCCCTTGAAGTTAAAGCCATGGGCGCAGGGGTATAACGTAGACTGGTCGATAATCCCCTCGGTCATAAAGGTAAGACCTTGCGTCGTCTTGAAGGTAGAGCCCGGAGGATACTGACCCATGATACTACGGTTGAGCAAGGGTTTCCACACATCCTGCGAGAGCAGATGATGGTTCTTAGAACGTTGGCGACCTACCATCATACGCGGATCGTAAGAAGGCGACGACACCATACAGAGCACCTCGCCCGTAGAGGGTTCGATGGCCACGATACTACCGATCTTGCCTTCCATCAAGCGCTCGCCTAAGGCCTGTAGCTCCGCATCGATACCTAAGGTAAGGTTCTTGCCTGGAACAGCACGACGATCGAGCGCTCCATTCTGGTAACGCCCCTGAATACGTCCGTGTGCATCGCGCAGAAGAATCTGGATACCTTTCTCGCCACGCAACTGTTTCTCGTAAGAGCGTTCCACGCCCAACTTGCCGATATAGTCGCCTGGCTGGTAATAGTCGTCTTCCTCAATATCAGCGGGCGACACCTCAGCCACATCGCCCAGCACATGGGCCGCGATGGCACTCTGGTATTGGCGCAAGCTACGCTTCTGGACATAGAAGCCAGGGAAACGGAACATCTTCTCCTGGAAGATGCTAAAGTCCTTGTCGCTGAGCTGACTCATAAAGAGCTGTTGGGTAAAACGGGAGTAGCCAGGATTACGGGAGCGGTCCTGCATCACGGCCATACGCTTGTTGAACTCCTCTTTCGTGATACCCAGCGTCTGACAAAGTTCCAAGGTATCAAGATGCCCTCTGGCCTCGTTCATCACCACCATGATATCGTAAGACGGCTGGTTGTACACCAGCAGTTTACCATGACGATCGGAGATAATACCTCGGGAGGGATATTCTATTTTCTTGAGGAAAGCGTTGGAGTCGGCACTCTTCTTATAGTCGTCGGAGGTGATCTGGAGGGTAAACAGACGGATGATATAGACGACCACGATCACCACAGCCACCCCAGCAATTACGAAACGCCTATAATCCAGACTGTGCTCTTTCACTCTGAACGGACACTATCAATCGCAAGAACCAATACAACAGTCAGGACCGTACTGCCGACTACGCGTTCGAGCCAAAGCAGCCAGTCGAAGAAAGTGAAAGCCTCAAGGGCAAAGAACAGCAGACAATACAGCGATGTCAGGATGACGCTTAAAGTGGCAAACTTGCTGATACCCATAGCTGCTATCGAGGCGTTCAGATCCTCAGCGGAATCACGGGGTGCCAGAAGCTCCATCAGATAAGTCTGAAGAAGGGCTATGAGCGTCATCGTACCAGCAGCCAGACCAGGGGTGTTGGTAAACAGATCCATCACCAGACCCAGTGAGAAGCTCCAGACGAGCGCTTGCCATTTGGGGAAGTTGCGACGGAAAGTGATGGCAAAATAGACATACAACAACGGTGTGGCCACATCGAAGAGGTAGACATGGTTCAGGACAAACACCTGAGCCACGCACAAGCCAAAGAACAAGGCCAACCGTTTCAAGAAATCTATTGCCATCTGATTCTTTTATCGTTTCATTTCCATCGAGTCGCGGGCGGCCTTCATCAGCAGGGCACGCTCAGCAATACTCTTATCACTAATCACACAGACATCACGCAGATTGCCGAAGTCAGTACTCAGACGCACCTTCAGCTTATACGACAACCCGTCGGTAGAATTATATACCTGCTCAATCTGACCCACAAGCACACCAGAGGGGAAAATGGAGGAGAAACCACTGGTAACCACCCACTCGCCCAACTTGAACTTGGCATGACGGGGCACGTCCTCGACATAAGCAATCGAAGGATCGACACCATCCCAATGGAGATAGCCGAAATAGCCACGGTTGCGAATGGTGCAACTGATACGCGAAGACGACACATTCAGAACAGGTATCACCACGGCATAGTGTTCGGAAACGAGATAGACCACACCCACGACACCATTGCCACAGGCTACGCCCATATCTTTCTCTACCCCATCGGCCCTACCCTTGTCGATCGTCATCAGATTATCCGTCTTGTGCAAGGAGTTCTCCACCACCTTGGCAGGAATCACCTGATACTGGTTCAGGAACTCCAGCCCCTCCCGCTCCATCGCCGAAGTATCCTTCGTGGCCTCCGCATAGAGACGACGTAGCTGGTCGAGCTGACGTTCCTGATAGAAATTACGCATGGTCAACTGCTCGTTGGCCTTTTTCAGGGAGAGATAGGAAGTAAAGCTACTCTCTATCTCATAGATCTTCCCTGTAACCACATTGGCAGATGAGAGCCAGACACTATTCTGATAACTGTTGTACCGAAACAACAGAACACCACTGATCACTTCCAATAAAATGAAAACAAACCAGTGATGATACTTGATCAGGAAATCCAGCAGATTGCGCATCCGTCAACTCTCTATTGTCAATTGTCCGCTCGGCTTTGCCGCTTGGCTTGTCCAAGAACTACCTCATCAGGAAGTTGAAGCGGTCGATGTTCTTCAGTGCAACACCAGCACCCTTGGCCACACTGTGGAGGGGATCCTCAGGCACGTGGAACTGGATATGCATCTTATCGGTGAGACGCTTGTCGAGACCACGCAGGAGTGCACCACCACCAGCCAGATAGATACCATTCTTCACGATATCGGCATAGAGTTCAGGGGGTGTATTCTCCAAAGCGGAGAGAACAGCATTCTCAATCTTCGAAACCGTCTTATCCAGACAATGGGCTATCTCCTGATAGCATACGGGCACCTCCATAGGCAGGGCCG
>JAEEGL016380293.1_pt1 | contig 16340 bp, 18 predicted proteins | sample 9134231 | NCBI WGS metagenome assembly JAEEGL01 (sample SAMN16246548, study PRJNA631951) | gut metagenome | biome: gut microbiome; feature: rumen; material: fiber-attached | host: Bos | place: Iran: Karaj | collected 2018-10
ACGGACAGTACCATACTGACCGAAGCGAATACCGACAGCGGAAGAGAAAGGATATTGCTCAGAAAGTAGAGCAACGCATTTGCCTCAAAGGCATAAAACATGTCTCTGCCAATGGTCCCCAAGCCGAAGAAATACTTGTTCTTTTTTGCCTGACTGCTCATTTTTCCTCCGTAATCACATAAATATTTGATCCAAAATCCCCCTGCATACGCACCGAGGGATCATAGCCCGTTCCCATAAACCGCGCATTGAGCGACAGTCCGCTCATAAGCGCAGCCCCGGATGCAGAGCATGTCTGGACGGCGTCCTGCATCCTGTACCGTTTCCCGGCCGTCCTGACGACGATTCCGTCCGGTTTCACCTTCACCGGAAGAATGAACCGCAGAAGTCCGCCAAATGTCGCGGCGTTGAGCCACTGTTTCCGGCTCTCCACGTGATATGACTTTTCCGGCTTCAGTGCGACGGGAAAGATCTGTTCATATCCCGGTGCAGCGCGGACCAGTCCCTGAAACAGTCCGACCAGACACGCGTTGCCATCCGCCACCTGCATGCTGACGCCGTCTTCTGATTTCAGTCTGCTGAACTCGCCGAACTGGAAAGTGTGCCTGTATTGCTTGTAAAACGCTATCTGGTTCACGATCTCATCCGTTTCTGCGGGAGAGAGGTTGTCCAAATCGAATTCATAGCCAAGAAGTCCGAAGAAAGAAATGTTGCCTCTCGTCGATAGGGGCGTCGTCCTCAGTGTCTGGGAATGGGGAGCTTCGGATACGTGAGCGCCTATTGTGGACAGCGGATACAGATAGGAAAGATTGTATTGGATCCTGCAGCGCTCCACCGCGTCTGTATCGTCCGACGACCAGACCTGAGGAGAGTGGCAGAGCATCCCCAGGTCAAAGCGGTTTCCTCCGGAGGAGCAGCTTTCCAGCAGCACGTCCGGTCTGGGTCCGAAGATCCTTTCAAGACATTCGTAAAGCCCAAGAACGCATCGGTGCGCTGTCGCGCCAAGCGCAGTGGAATGCCTGTTCATATCCCACTTGACATACGAAACGTTTCCTTCGTCGATGCAGCGCGATACATTCTCCACAATGTAGTCCCTGACTTCTTTTTTGCCGAGGTCAAGAAGCAACTCGTTGCGTCCCAGGACAAGAGGGCCGTTGTCTTCCCTGATCGCCCAATCCGGATGCGCCCTGTACAGGTCGCTGTCGGGATTGACAGCTTCCGGTTCAAACCACAGACCGAAGGCAAGACCGATATCCTGCAGTTTTTTCTGCAGACCGCCAAGTCCCCTGGGCAGTTTTTTTCTGTTCACGTTATAGTCGCCAAGACCGGCTTTGTCGCTGTCTCTTGCGCCGAACCATCCGTCATCCAGAACGAACAGTTCGCATCCCAGCTTCTTCGCTTTTTTGGCCAGGGAGAGCAGTTTCGCTTCATTGAAATCGAACATGCATCCTTCCCAGTCGTTGTACAGGACCGGTCTGTCCTTCTTTTGCCAGCGCGCAGGCACGATATGCTCGTTGACAAAACGGTGCATCATCTGAGACATGCCGTTGAAGCCCCGGTCAGACCATGTCATAACAGCTTCCGGCGTTTCAAAACGTTCCGTCGGCGCAAGCGCCCATTCGAAAGAAACAGGCGAAATACCCTGAACGATCCTGTTCAGTCCGTCGTTCGCCCTTTGTACACGGGCGTAATGGTTGCCGGAATAAACCAGATTGAAGCCGAACACCCGCCCATACTGTTCGGTGGCACCCGGTTCGCTCAGCATGAAACCGGGATTGTGCAGCGCGGAAGAAAACCCTGTCGTGCTCTCGTTGACGATACCGGACATACCTACAGGCACACGGTAAGACTGCATCTCCGCGATCCAGGAACCGTTGAAAGTCGTCATTTCGTACTGGCCCTGGATATCCAGCATGGAAGACATCATTTTACGGATCATTACGGTGCGGTCCGTGTTGTTGACCAGGACCGCCCGTCTGCAAAGCGCTGTTTCGAAAAGAGTGTAGAACAGATGAAGTGTCAACCCGCCCACATTGGAAAGGACGATCTCCAGCGTCTCCGCTTCCCCCTTCGCCTGAGGCAGATGGCCCGACATCGGAACAATCCCGTCATAGGTCCTGCTATGGGAGAACTTAAAACCGGTCGGGATCTCGTCAGCCAGTTCCAGAGGGCTTTCCCTGTAGTCTCCCCGCCCCAGTCCGCTCCATTCCAGCGGAAGGTACATCGGGAACTCCTCGCCTTCCGGACCGCCGGTACTTCCCCAGCCGGTTCCGTATTTTACTGCCAAGGCCTCCGCATCCTTGATGCGGACCGGAGCGCCGAAATGAAGGTGCTCCAGATTCCCATGCTCCGTAACCCGGAACATGTAGGAAATCGATTCGTTCCTCAGCAGATAAACGTTATTTTCAGAAAAGATCATCTGCGTTCTCCTCTGTTTTTTTCTATATCCCATTTTATTGTCGGGACAGTCAGTAGTCAATCGACGCTTTGGAACTGCCAAGTTCCGTTCCGCTTCTTGAAGCAGGTGATATAATATGTTTTGGGCTCGGAAAGAGCAAGAAAAAAAAGAATCGGAAAGAAGGCCTGATTCATGGCAAAAAAGCAGTTCAAAACAGAATCGAAAAAGATCCTGGACCTGATGGTCAATTCGATCTACACGCATAAGGAGATTTTCTTACGGGAATTGATCTCAAACGCGAGTGACGCGATCGACAAGCGTTTCTTCCAGTCACTCACCGCTCCGGAAATCGGTCTGCCCAGAGAAGACTATGAGATCCGTATCTCGGTTGATAAAGACGCACGCACCCTGTCCATCTCGGACAATGGCTGCGGCATGAAGCCGGATGAACTGGAAAAGAATCTGGGAACGATTGCGCGCAGCGGTTCTCTTGATTTCAAGAATGCGAAAGACCCTTCAGAAATGTCCGAAATCGACATCATTGGTCAGTTCGGCGTCGGCTTCTACTCCTCCTTCATGGTCAGTGACAGAGTCACCGTGACCAGCAGGGCCTGTGACAGCGACGAAGCAGCCGTTTGGGAATCAAGCGGTGCCGATGGTTACACGGTCCGTCCCGGAGAAAAGGAAACGCCCGGCACAGAAGTCCTTCTCCACCTGAAAGATGACACGGACGACGAAAATTACTCCGCTTTCCTCGACGCCTGGAAGATCCGCGAACTGGTAAAAAAATACAGCGATTACGTGCGATATCCGATCCGCATGCTGACTGAACACAGCCGCAAAAAAGAAGACAGCGAAGACTACGAGACCGTGATGGAAGACGAAACCCTGAACAGCATGATTCCGATCTGGAAACGCGATCCGTCTGAAGTCTCCGAGGAAGAATACGCACAGTTCTACTCAGAAAAGTTCTTCGATTATGAGAAACCGCTGAAGGTCATCCGTCAGAAAGCGGAGGGCACCACCGACTATATCGCGCTGCTTTTCGTTCCGTCTCATGCACCATACGACTACTACAGCCGCTCTTATGAGAAAGGCCTGCAGCTGTATTCCAGCGGCGTCATGATCATGGACAAGTGTAAAGATCTTATCCCGGATCATTTCAGTTTCGTACGCGGGCTTGTGGACAGTTCCGACCTTTCTCTGAACGTTTCCCGCGAAATGCTGCAGGAAGACCGTCAGCTGAAGATCATTTCCAGAGCGCTTGAAAAGAAAATCGCCTCTGAACTCAGCAAGATGCTCAAGGACGACCGCGATAAATATGAGCAGTTCTACAAGGCGTTTGGTACACAGCTGAAATACGGGATTTATTCGGACTTCGGCATGCACAGAGACGTTCTTCAGGACCTTCTCATGTTCCGTTCCTCTTTCGAGGACAAACTGACGACCCTGTCGGAATATGTTTCAAGGATGCCTGAAGAGCAGAAGAAGATCTACTATGCTTCGGGCGAGACCGCGGAACAGCTGAAACTCCTTCCTCAGGTCGAAGCGGTGCTGAACCATGGCTACGAAGTGCTGTATCTCACGGAGGATGTGGACGAGTTCGCCCTGCAGATCCTGCGCAGCTACAAGGAGAAGGAGTTCGCAAACGTCAGCGAGAATACTGATGACCTCTCCACTGACGAGGAAAAGAAAGAACTTGAAGACGAGAACAAGCGCTGCGAAGATCTCTTCCGCTTCATGAAGGATACACTCGGAGACGCCGTAACACAGGTCCGGTTCACCAACAACCTGGGAAACCACGCGGCAGCGTTGGCGAACGAAGGACCGGTCTCCATGGGCATGGAAAAAGTGCTCAACCGTATGCCGGGCATGGAAGAGGAAGTCAAGGCTCATCTGATCCTGGAACTGAACCTGAAACATCCCATTGCGACCAAGGTCAAGGAGCTGTTCGGTTCCGACCAGGTCAAACTGGCTGACTATACGAAGATCCTTTACGCGAACGCGAGGCTGGTGAGCGGTCTTAGTCTGGAAAACCCCTCGGAAATCAGCGACCTGATCGTATCTCTAATGGTCTGATCACGGATCCGACACCTATTGAAAGGGCGGTGCAATGCACCGCCCTTTTTCATAATATCTCACTTCCTGTAATTCAGTTCCAGTAAGCGGATCCAGGCAGGAAACCGGGTGACTGTCCTTGGATTGCTGACGAAGGGATTCTCCACCTTTGAACCGGGGCACAGCAGCCGGATCGTCCTGTCTGCCTTGCGGATCCCGCTGATCGCCGACGTTGCAAACGGAATGACGGCCGCTCCTCCGAGCGTACTGTTCTGTATGAAATCCTGCAGATAAGTCGGGACGTCCCCCGCCCAGATCGGAAAACCGATCAGTACGTTGTCGTATCCACTAAAGTCGCGGTACGGTGTAAGACTCGCTGCCTGTTCATTCCGCGCTTTCTCTTTGGCGACACGGGTGAGAGCGGATGCGAACTTTCCGTAAGTCTCCTTCGGCTCTACTTTCATCAGTTCCGCGCCGAGGTGTTTCGCAACCTCTTTAGCCATCTTCTCAGTCGTACCTGTTCTTGACGCATATACCACGATGTTTCTCATGCTTTTCCCCTCTCTGTTTTCCGGTAAAGCAGGATACCGAACGAGAAAGTGACGTCCAGCGCCTTAATGCTCTCCAATTTCCGCTGGTCGTCTTTCCCTGTCTTGTAATAGTACGGCGTCATGCGGAACAGGTCGCGGATATCCTCCGCCTTCTCCATCTTGATACTGTATGAGATTTCCTTCCGTCCGACCGGATCAAAGCCGTCGATCTCGACTGTTTCCGTCGGATTGGCATAAGCGGTCTCATAGACTGCCTGTTTCAGTTCCAGAAGGTGGTTCTCCAGCGGGATCACCCGCAGCAGGAGACCGTCTTTCTTCAATATCCGGGCAAACTCTCCGGCAAAAAGCGGAGAAAAGATATTCAGCATCGCATCGGCACACTCGGATGCAAGCGGCATAGCGGCCGTGCTGGCAACAACGCCGGAGACTTCCCGCGTCCTGCTGCGCAGCGCGGAAACCGCCTCCTTGGAGATATCGATACCGAGTATCCTGATATGTTTCCCGCTGTTTTCCGAAAAGCGGAGAAGATCCTCATCATACTTTCCCTCTCCGCACCCGGCGTCCACCACAACGGCTTCATTTTTCAGAAGAGGCGTCAGCATTTCCGCCGCAGCGGCAGAAAGCGGATCATAGTATCCGTGTGAAAGAAATGATGTTCTCGCGCGCACCATCTCTCTGTCGTCGCCGTGCCGTTTCCCTTTTCCGGAAGAAAGCAGCAGATTCACCGCACCTTTTCTAGAAAAGTCGAAACTGTGCCCGGAAGTGCATCGCATGGCGTTGTTGTCTGCCTGGAGCGCTTGTCCGCATACAGGGCAGATCAGCGCAAAACGCTTCAGATCTCGTTCACCGTGACTGTCCATACGTTGCAGTACCTTTCTCCTGGTTCCAGTGAAAGCAGATCTTCTTTCTGTTCGAATACGGTCGGTCTGTTCTCTTCTCCGGGCAGTGAGACCCACGGCTCTACACAGACATACGGTGCTTCCGTTTTCGGTTTGTGCCAGAAGCCCACATAATCCATGCCGGGGAACGAGACTTCTATTGACGATCCGTCTTCACCGGCGGAGATCGTCAGGCGGTGAGGCACGTCCTTCAGCACGACGGCGTCAAGGTCGAACAGACTGTGGCGGAGCGGCAGCTTTCTGCCTTCTTCCAGCGGATAATCCTCAAAACCTTTAACAAGCACTTTGTCCGAGAACACGACACGCTTCGGACTGCACTTCTCTTCGAAAACGACAGCGTAATCCTCAAACGTCTTTCCTTCACTGATGGGGATATTAAACCCGGGATGTGCGCCAAGCCCGAAATACATACGTCTGCTGTCCCTGTTCTCCACCTGATACCGGACATTCAAGGTACGGTCCTTCAGCCAGTAGGAGACCGTGAACAGGAATTCCCGGGGAAACTCCGAAAGCGAAGCATCGTCGGAAGCATAAGTCAGTTCCATCCGGTCTCCGGAACATGACGCCAGTGCAAATTCAGCTCTGCGCGCCAGCCCATGGATCTTCATTGCATACTGCTCACCGTCCAGTTCGTAGACGCCGTCCGTCAGTCTCCCAACAAAAGGAAACAGATTCGGTGAGCGGCCGGACCAGACTGAAGGATCGCCCTGCCAGAGATATTCCCTGCCGGATGCGCTCCGAACCGACTGAAGCTCCGCGCCGATCGAAGACACCTCTACGGTAAGATATTCGTTCGAGATCATGTAATTCATTTTCAGTCCTCCGCTTCAGGATATTCGTTGCAAAGCAGCCTGTATGGCGGCTCGTCCTCGTCGATCGCCGGGAATCTTCCCACAGGCGGATTGAACCGGTTGTCCGATTTGTCGTCGTTGCACTGGCTGACCTCGCCGAGCAGCACGTCGCCGGTCCCCGGCTCCACCGTGAAATCGTGATATAGATACTGCTGAATGTGGATGCTTTCGCCGGGTGTCAGGCGGATCTGGGAGCCTGCAGGGACCTTGTAAGTCCTCCCGTCCGTGTGAACGGTGACGTCGGAATCATAGTCGATGGATTCATCCGGCAGTGAATTGTACACCCTGATCAGGACGTTGCCGCCGCCGCGGTTGATGATATCTTCCGTCTTGTACCAGTGGAAATGATTCGGCGAATACTGTCCCTCCTTCAGGAACAGCAGTTTCTCAGCGTATACTTTCGGATATTTCTCCTGCATGGCGCGGTTGCCGTTGCGGATCGTGATCAGGGAAAAACCGACTTTATTGAAATCGCCGAGGCCGTAATCCGTGATGTCCCATCCCAGCATACATTCACGGACCTCGTCATATTCGTGGCTTTTCTGTTTCCACTCTTCCGGTGTAAAGGAGCAGAACGGCGGCAGATAACAGCAGTGCTTTCTGCACATCTCCTCCAGTTTCCGGATCGCGGCGTTGATCTCTGATCGTTTCATTTTCAGTATCCTCCGGTCATCTTTGTCTCGGACAGTTCACATAGAAATGTGCCGACTAAATCACGTATGTTTTCAGCACCCATAACAGCAGAAGGTGCGCCGGGTAAAACAGGTAAAAGAACCATTTGTGAAATGCGCTTCGGCTGCCGGGTTCCCCGTTGTATCCGTATCTCAGCAGCAGATACGGCAGAAAGACGCCGGCCGAGAAAGCGCCTGCCCAGGCCGGCTGCCACCCAGCGGCGCTCATGGCGAATGCGGCGACGGAAACCGCAAGGTAAACTTCCCACTGTCTTTCCCTGTCTTCCCGGTAGCGGAAGAGCAGGAACGGCCACAGGACGTCCATAACAGGCCAGTCTCCGATCACCGAAAGGATACAGAGGCCGATCACGGCCGCTTTTTTCCTCCCTTCGCTCCACGGAGCTTTATCCCAGATCCAGACCGCAAGAAAACCGAGAAGCAGCGTAAACATCACGCTCTGCTGCAATCCGAAGATCTTTCCGCTTTCAAAAAGACTGTACGGGACACAGGAAACCAGAGCGAAGACGCAGAGCCGGGCTGCGTACTTTTTCGGATCCCGTGTGTGTTCATATCCCTCTTCGAGAAAGTAAGCCATCACAGGCCCTGTCAGCCGTCCTACAAAGTGAAGGATCTGACCCGAAAGGCTGGCAGTCGCAAAAAAAGCCCAGCCGATATGATCCAGCAGCATGGCTGCGGTCACCAGATATTTGATCTGGACCCGGTTAAGCTTTTTCATCTCTGTTATCGTCTTTTACAGTCCGTTTCCTTCCCTCCGCCTTTGCGGCCGCGTTCCGTTCCTTGACACGGACCTGGCGTTTTTCAAAGCGCTCGAACTGCTTGTGCGCACGTTCCGTATAGTATGACTTCAGTTCCTCATTGCCGTAGAATGCGGTCCAGAACACCCTTTTCCCGCCGCCCGAAGTGTCTGCTGTACGCATACGGATAAAGAATTCCTTGCCGCAGGAACAGGATGCGACAGACACTTTCTTCCCTTTTCCCTGGGCAGCCCATTTCGCGCATTCGATCTTCTTGCCGCAATCCGGGCAGGTCATCATCAGAAGGCTCTTGTCCTGGTTGACCTGCAGGGCGTCACTGTATGCCCTCGAAAACGATACGATGGGTTCTCCGTCATCGAAAGAGTCGATGGGATTACGATACTCCGCAATGCCCTTTACCAGATCCAGGTGTTTGCACACAAGAAATGTATTGACCGCGTCATGGAGCGCGTCGTGCGCCTCCATACCTTCTTCACCGACCTTCTCCAGCGCCTCGGACAGCCCGCAGCTCCGTCCCTCGTGCAGGATCTGATTATCGAACATCTGCTGCAGATCATACACCTGTGTAATATATTCGGCCGGGTCCATCCCATAGACGCGCAGATTCTGTCTCATGACTCTGAGATCATTATTGCTCCATGTAAGATAAACCGCATCTTCGCCGCACCACGCCAAAAACTCCCGAAACGCGATGATAAAAGACTGTCCGTTGAGAATATCGTTCTCCGCAATGCCTGTCAGTCGCGCGACGTTGCGGTTCAGCTTGCGGTAATACTTCGGTGAGATGAACGCCTTGAAAGAGTCGAGCATCTCATCATGTTCGTCGAATTTTACTGCCCCGATCTCAATGATCTCGCCCTCAAGATATACCGGATGCTTTTTCTGCATTCCGGCATAAAGCGGCTGATTCCATTCGAGGTCAAAAACAATGTAATTCAAACGCTGCTCCTCTCTTTTCGTTCAAAGTCGTCTCTTGGCCTGTCTGATCGTAATCTCCCTCGGCCATTTTCTGTCTCTCCTGAATATTGTACACATTTCTGTGAGAAATGTCCGTTCAGTTTTTCCTTCCGGGGAACTTCCAGAAAAGCGCGTAGATCAGTTTCCGGAGTTTCAGGTCCCCGCCGTCAGCGAGGTCGATGGGATCCGCGGCTTTTTTGATGGCTGAGAACAGCCTGATCCTGTGCCTCTCGAACCATTCGCTGATATGGAAAGCCCATGCATGAAAATAGATCTCGCTGGCGAGTTCATTCTCCGTCATTCCCTCAATGGAATGATCCCCGAGGAGTTCTCTCGCTTTTCCGATACATCCGTCCCGGCGGAGATAATCGTCTTTTACTGCAATAGAACAGATTTTTCTGTTTCGTTCTTCCACTTCTTCCTCCCAGGGCAAAGCCGGTCCGACGGGCCTCTTCGTTAAGCATATCAGCGGACTACCGTCCGCACAACCGCTTCTCTCATGTTCCTGCTTCTATGGCAGTGCGGACACGAGAAAAGGCAGGTCTCCCGGTTGTTTAAACCAGTCACAAAAAACGGAGACAGCCTGCTCTTCCGGAACATCGTATCTCCGATTCGGACCTCTCCCGTTTTTTCCGGAACCATTCCGTTTACCGGCCGCCTCTCCTATCGCTGTTCAGTTCTTCTGCCGCTCTTCTGCAGAGAGATTTTCAATGACCGCAGCGATTGTCTTCTCGTAATCGGACTCGATGACAACAACCTGCTCCCCCGCAGTCCGGAAACCGGCGGTGTATCTGCGGTTGTCTTCCTTCAGTTTCTCAGGCGTGATCCAACTGTCGTCCAGTCTATGCTCTACGTCGGACGCGTGTGCCGTGATCTGTTCAATATTCCTGTCGACGTATTCGTCGGACATTGCAAGACAGATAAAATGGATTCCGTCGAGATATTGCCTGCAGAAATCTGTTCTCCAGCTGAAAGGCACGTAACAGCCCTCGACGATGAGATCCTGTTTATTTTCAATGACGGTTTTGATCATCTCCCGCACGACCGGCCACAGATATCCGGTAAGCTCGTCATCGTCCTCCGGCGTCAGATCCGTGTTGCCGCTTCTGATCAGCCCCATTTTCAGATGATCGATGGAAAGATACGGGATGCTGTATTCTTCCAGCAGTTTTTGCGCCAGAACCGTCTTTCCCGTGTGGGATGCGCCGGTGATCAGAATGACCATGTCTTCCTCCCGTCAGTGAAGGTAATCCTCGCGCGTCAGTTCCAGGTGAAGGATCCCGTTTTCTATCCCTTTCTCCCTGAAGCCGGCCTGCTTATGGATGCGGTATGCAGCGCCGCGCGCGGTCTCGAAGTCGTTATGCAGTGCGGATACGCCGTCAACCCGAAAAGCGCGGTCCAGAAGCAGAAGGAGTCCCATCCTGCCGTATCCCTTTCCGCGTTCCGGCGCGTAGATCACGATGCCCATGTCGCACCAGTCCCCGTCCGGACTCCTGTGATAATTCACGTCTCCCACGAACGCTCCGTCCGATACCCGCTGAAGGAACGCGTAAAACCGCTCCGGTTCCCTTCCGATCCAGTTTTTCTGAAGGACCGTCCATTCCGATTCCGGATCCGGTATACAGCCGTCAGGCGGAAACCACGGCGCGTTGTAGGCCATCGTTTCAGGATCGGACATCATCTTCACATAAAACCAGCCTTCCTCCGGTCCTGGTACATGGATCCGAAGTTCGGTTGCGGGAGGACTGTTTTTTACACTGCCGGGCATCGTTCTTTTCTTTTGCATCTACAGGTTGAAAGTCTCCTTGATGATCCGCGCGACCTCGTCGGGTTCCTTGTCGGAGTTCTCGATCCTCAGGTAGTTGTCGAAAGGGATCTCCCCTTCGTAACTGACGCATCGGTATTTCCGGTCATCATCCATCAGCCGCTGATTGGAGACTTCCAGATCACGCTTCGAAGCCTTGTTCTTAAGGCGGTTCTCCGAAGCGTTACGTGCCATCCGGACCTCCAAAGGCGCAATCAGTTCCACATAATAGAATTCGGTGCCATACGGTTCAAAGATCCGTCTCACATGTTCCAGATAATCCCAGTCGTCCTGCTGATCGAACGCCATCATCAGCGTAAAGATCATCCCGTAACGATCGGAAGAAGCAAAATTCCGAAAGATGACATCCCGGAGTTCGAAGATCGTTTTCCCATCAAATGAGCCGAAGATCTCGAGCACGGGTTCGATCGTCATATGGTTGTGGAAAAGACGCAGATCCGTGATCTTCGCCAGTTCCTGACCCACCGTCATCTTCCCGACAGCTGCGTCTCCCAGAATAAAAACGAACTTCATGTACCGATCCTCCGAACCACCATGCTCAAACCCCATCCAGCATCTGTACTGCCGGATATCAAATCCATTATACCATCCGGACATTCCGGTACAGATAGAAAAAAGCATCCCCTCGCCATGAAAGCGAAGGGGTGCCTGACTGGTGGAGATGGGGAGAATTGAACTCCCGTCCGAAAATCTGTCCACACGAGCGTCTCCGAGCACAGTTGACCTATGGACATTCCCTCCGGCACAGCGGATCAACGCGCGGTGCGTTCAGTAGCTTCATTCTTTACATGGAGAGATGCAAAGCTTAGTCTCTCTCACGTTCACCGCATCATTCTACGCCACGCCCGGCTATGCGGTCTCCCCGGCCATGACGAGCAGCATTACGCTGCTACTGCAACTAATTCGTTGTCAGTTATTTTTAAAGTGGAGAGTTTGAAACGGTTCCCCGCCGTTGCTCGCTTCCCGTGTTTCGAAATCCCCGTCGAAACCTTTACATCCCCCGATTTCTATACTTTTTCCGGTTCCGGATACTCCTCGCCGAACGTTTCGACGCGAATACTTCCGATCACCTGCTTCTGGACCGGTTTGTCAAACCAATCCGTAGACACCTTCGAGATTCTGATGGCTGCTTCCACATTTTCCGTGATCTTGCCGAACGCGGCATATTCCCCGTCCAGGTGCGGGGCGTCGTCAACCATGATGAAAAACTGGCTGCCCGCGCTGTCCGGCGCCGGCGTCCTCGCCATTGACAGGACGCCTGTCGTATGTACAAGCGGGTTATCGAATCCGTTGGACCGGAACTCTCCCCTGATAGAATAGCCGGGACCTCCCCGTCCCGTTCCTTCCGGGTCACCGCCCTGGATCATAAATCCCGGGATCACACGGTGAAAAACTGTCCCGTCATAGAAGCCTCTGTTCGCCAATGCAATAAAGTTGTTTACGGTGTTCGGCGCGATCTCAGGATAGAGTTTTCCTTTCATCACGCTGCCATTTTCCATCGTGATCGTCACTTCAGGATTTTTCATTCCATGTTCCTCCGGTCCTTCATCGCGCGTTCCGCTTCGCGTTTCATTTCCCGCTCCGCTTCGGTCGCGCGTTTGTCGTACAGTTTTTTCCCCTTGCAGACCCCTAACTGGACTTTGACTCTGCTTCCCTTGAAATAAAGAGACAGCGGGATCAAGGCAAGGCCGTCCTGCTTTACGAGTCCGAAAAGCCTCAGGATCTCGCGCTTGTGCAGCAGCAGTCTGCGGGTACGCAGCGGGTCCTTATTGAAGATGTTGCCGTGCTCATAGGGACTGATATGCATCCCGAACAGCATCATTTCTCCGTTCACGACCCTGCAGTAGCAGTCTTTCAGATTGACGTTGCCTGCCCGGATCGACTTGACTTCCGTTCCGGACAACTCAATACCGGCCTCAAGGCTCTCAAGCACGAAATACTCGTGTCTGGCCTTGCGGTTCTCAGCGATCGTTTTCAGTCCGTTTTTTTTATCTTTCTGTGCCAATTCCTTACCGTCTTTACAGTTCGCTTCGTCCTTCCAAAGCTCTGTACAGCGTGATGTCGTCCGCATACTCCAGGTTTCCGCCGACAGGAACGCCGGTCGCCAAACGGGTGACTTTGACGCCGAATGGTTTGATCAGCTTTCCGATATAGACCGCCGTGGATTCTCCCTCGACCGTCGGGTTCGTGGCCATGATCACTTCCTTCACGTCGTTATCCGCGACACGGTGAAGCAGGTCCTTGATGAACAGCTGTTCCGGTCCGATCCCGTCCATGGGACTGATCAGTCCGTGAAGCACATGGTAGAGCCCATGATACTCGTGGGTACGCTCGATCGAGTTCACATCCCTGGCATTCTCCACGACACAGATCGTCGTGTGATCCCGCCTCTCGTCGTCGCAGATACTGCACACCGTATCCGAATCCGTCAAATTATGACAGGTCGGGCACTGGTGGATATTTCTTTTCGCGTCGCTCAGGGCATCGGAGAACGCGGTCACATCCTCGTCTTTCATATCGAGAATATAATACGCGAATCTGGCTGCGGACTTCCTCCCGACGCCGGGAAGCGCCGCAAAACAATCGATCAGCCGGTCAAGGGAAGGTATGCTGTTCGCCATTACATCATCCCCGGAATGTTCATTCCGCCCGTGATCGATCCCATCTGTTCCTCATAATCCTTCTGAGCGGAATCAATCGCTGCGTTCACCGCAGCGGCGACCAGATCACCCAGCATTTCGGTATCCTCGGGATCGCAGACTTCAGGTTTGATGTTCAGGGCCAGTACACGGTGTTCGCCGCTGACAGTTGCCTCTACCATTCCGCCGCCGGATGTGGCGGTGTATTCCTTCTCCGCCAGTTCCTTCTGTTTGGCTTCCATATCCTCCTGCATCTTGTTCAGACGCTCGAGCATCTGGTTACGGCTCTGTTTTCCGTATCCTTCCGGCAATCTTGCTTTCATTTCCCTCTCCTCACGATATCGATGCCCGCTGACTCCGCACTGTCCAGAAGCCTTTGAAGGTCATCGTTTTTTACTGTTGGTTGTTCTTCTTTTTTCTTCCATGGGCCGATCGGATAATACTTTCCTGTCACTTCCGCGATCGCTTCCTTCAGCGTCTGATTGGAATCCTGATTCTCGCGGATAAACTTCATCGCGATCTCATTGGCCTCGATCAGTACGTGTTTTCCTTCTAAGTGCGCTTTGGAACGAAGCAAGACCGACCCCAACATCGAGTTCTTTGCGCGGACCACTTCCAGCACTTCATCCCATCGGGGAAGAAGTCCTGTATCCGGAGGCGGTTCCGGAAGCTGCAGGGACATCTGATCCGGATGGTCCGGATCCGGTTCCTGCGGGAGCTCTTCAACGGTATGTTCCTCTGCCAGCGGTTCCGGCACTTTCCGGACCGGTTCCTTCACCGGTTCCTTTTCAGCAACAGCGGGCTGCTGAAAAGCCGGACGCTTTGGTTCGGCAGCGGTCTGATCTGGCTCTCCAGTTCTTTTAATCTCTCTTTGATTAACGAGGGACAGGACCGCCAGTTCCAGCGTCACTTCTCTGTCAAGAGACCGGGACATCCTGTCCGCTGCTTCCGACAAAGCGCTGAGTTTTTTCAGCAGATCCCCCTCGGAAAACTTCCCGCTTTCCTTTTCATATCTGGCCTGCATCTCATTGGAACAGTCATTCAGCGCAACTCGCCCGACGCGCACCATGAGCAGATTCCTGTAGTGCCGGATGAGCTCATTGAGCAGACGCCCCGGTTCGATCCCGTCCGCGTACAGACGCTGCAGGATCTCCATCGTCTCGGAGAGTTTTCCGCCTGCCACGGCATCGCTCAGCTGGAAAAGATACGTTCTGTCCGTTACGCCCGTGAGCCGCTGCACTGTCTCCTCATCCACAGTACCGCCGAGTGAAGCGGAGGTATCAAGGATCGAGAGCGCATCCCGAAGAGCACCATCCGCGAGCCGTGCGATCAGCGTCGCCGCGCCATCCGTAAGATCGATACTCTCCTTCCCGGAGACTTCTTTCAGTCTGGATGCAATCAGATTTTCAGGGATCCGCTTCAGGTCGAAACGCTGGCATCGGGAAAGGATCGTAGCGGGCATTTTCTGGATTTCTGTCGTCGCGAGAATAAACAGCACGTGCCTGGGGGGCTCTTCAAGCGTCTTGAGCAATGCGTTGAACGCCTGCGGCGTAAGCATATGGACCTCGTCGATGATATAAACGCGCATTCTGGCCACCGCCGGCGCATAGGACACTTCTTCAAGGATATCCCTCACGTCGTCTACACGGTTATTAGAAGCAGCGTCGATCTCGGTGACATCCAGTACCGTTCCGTTGTCGATCCCACGGCAGATCTCGCACTTTCCGCACGGTTCCCCGTCTGTGAGATCCAGACAGTTGGCCGCTTTCGCGAGGATCTTGGCAAGGGATGTTTTTCCCGTTCCCCGTACACCGGTGAACAGATAGGCATGGCCGATTCTGCCTGCCCTCAATTGGTTTTTGAGAGCGGCAGTGACGCTTTCCTGACCGACGACTTCATCGAATCTCGTCGGGCGGTATTTCCGATACAATGCAAGCTTCATCGATATTCCCTGTAAACAATCGGCGGTCAAGAGACGAGCAAAGTTGACTACGTCGCATGGTCACGATCTTAAGGCTGCTGTGTTCCCACCCTGACCTGGTTCGAAAGGTTCCATCGCGCAGGCTCTGCCCGCCTATTCACCGCCGATTTTCAACTCAACACGGCAATTATATAGGATTCCGTTGTCTATTTCAAGCGCACAAGACACCGGAACGGCACTTGCGCGTACTGTTCCGGACAGGAAGAGGCAACCTTCCGATTGCCTCTCCGTAGCGCTCTGTTTTTTATTTCAGTATCTCGCAGAAAGCGGAGCCGGCGATACCGGCAGCATTTCCTTCGTCGGTGTCGACATGCATCGCAGGACAGAACTTGTCAGATACGCGGATGACTACGTCGCCAAAGATCAGCGAACGTTCCGGCGTATCGATCTTTGCGCTGACGATCTGCTTGTCTTCAACGCCCAGTTCTTCCGCGGATGCGGGATCGAGATGGATATGGCGCTTTGCAACGATAACGCCGTTCTCGAGTTCCACTTCGCCGCAGGGGCCGACAAGTTTACACCCCGGTGTACCCTCCAGGTCGCCGCTCTCCCTGATCGGAGCCACGATGCCGATGGAACGCGCATCCGTCGCGGAAAGCTCGACCTGATCCGCTTTACGGCAAGGTCCGAGAATGGAAACGTTCGCCAGCGTGCGTTTCGGGCCGACGACGTCTACGCGCTCATTGGACGCAAACTGACCGGGCTGGGACAGTTCTTTTTTCACTGTGAGCTCA
>JAEEGL011420333.1_pt1 | contig 16339 bp, 13 predicted proteins | sample 9134231 | NCBI WGS metagenome assembly JAEEGL01 (sample SAMN16246548, study PRJNA631951) | gut metagenome | biome: gut microbiome; feature: rumen; material: fiber-attached | host: Bos | place: Iran: Karaj | collected 2018-10
ACCTGTTCGGCATGGTTATGCCCGTGAACCCAGGCAACCATAAGGTTCCTTTTTCTGCGGAACTTGTTTATCAAACCAATGGCGTCTTCCGATCCCAGAATCGTATGCCTCCAGACATGGAGCCTTGCCAGCGGCCGCACATGGGAAAAAAGCAGCACCCGCCAGCCATACGGCGTTTCGTCCAGTATCTCCAGAAGATGCCTCAGGGTTTTTATGGAAAACCCGTAGCGTTCTCCCCGCTCAGGATCAAAGGAATCCAGAAAAATCATCCGCAGCCGCTGCTCCGGATAGTCTGTACAATAATCCGGGTCGTCCCGGCCAAGGCATAACTGCGAGGAGGCTTTAAGGGAAAGACCCTGGGTATTGCCGCGGAAGAAATTCCGGTCATGGTTGCCCAGACAGCCAAAAAGAGGTAAATCCAGCGACTTGATATCCGCAAGCACCCTGCCGGCATAACGCTGCGTCCAGACTGTCGGCAAAAGTCCGTCGGTAATATCTCCCAACTGGATGATCCCGTCCGGTCTGATACACTGCTTTGCGGCAGCCAGCGACGCTGCTGTACAGGCCCAGTTACAACCTGTCGTATAATGGATATCCGTCAACAGAAAAAACACCAGATCGTCCGGGCGCCTACATTGCTGAACGCGTCTGGCAACCCGTTCCGCTTCCTCCTCAATCCAGGGGGGCAACGGCTCTGCACTACGCTCTTCCCCCTCCCAACGGAAAAAATCCGCCAGGGTAGTTCCGTCATCCCGGATATCTGCCCGCACGGTGATGCGTACATAAGCCGGCTCGGAGAACAAACAGGGACCGGTTTTCCATTGAAACGCAGACTTATCCGAATAAAACACGGTCAGATTCGCTTCCGGCGGATAGGAATAGGTATAAATATATTGCGGATCAGGTTCCGGGGAGTACATAGCAACCTGATATTCCAGATCCGGCCTCAGCGGTACAAGCTGTTCTCCCGCCGCTATTTGCATTGGTTCAAAATTGACAGCCGCGCCTTGTAGAGGGCAAATAAGACCGCCTTCCCTGTCCACACCGCAGCCGGCTTCCATCGGAAACCGCTTTAACTCACTGCGCACGGCGCCACCTCAGGAAATCCTCCATAATCCCGGCCATCAATACAGATTCTTCCGGCCGCAGTTTGTAATCCCTGCCTGCATGCCCCCTGACCCGGTACAGAAAATCACCCAGTTCATAGCGCAGGCCGTCTCCCAGGAAATCATTGGAGAACATCTGAATATCATGGGGGTCTTCGCGATGAACCTCAAATACCCTTGTTTTCCACCAGGGCGCCTGCACGCGGATATAGCCGCTTGTACCGCTGACTGTCAGTTCTCCGGCGGACTTTATGCCCAATCCTGTTTTGGCTGCAGCCATTTTATCCCCGCAGGAAAACAATACTTTTGTATAGCTGTCTATCCTGTTCTTATTCAAAACAGACTGGAAATGCCATTTCAGGTTCTTCGTGCCTAAAAGCTTCACTACGGGCAGCAGGGTATAACTGCCGAACTCCGTAAAGCTGCCTGCGCAGACCGGATCATCCCATTCCCGGCAGGGCCCGGGCGTCAGACGGGTAAAGCAGCTTTCCAAATCGTGGATTTCCACAATGATCCCGCTCCGGATAAGGGACAACAGATTCAAAAAACCGGGACAGTACGCGGTTTTAATGCCTTCCATCAACACAATGCCCGATTTTTCCGCAAGCTGAAACAGTTCCTGCGCCTGGGAACCGGACAGAGTCAGCGGCTTCTCGCACAGCACGTGTTTCCCTGCCAGAAGCGCGGCTTTGGCATATTCATAATGGGTGGCATGGGGCGTGGCAATATACACCGCATCTACCAGGTCGAACAGTTTCTCCAGCGTCCGGGCCTTGGCAAGGGCAGTATGCTCCGCCAGAAAACTACGCAACGTGACTGACCTGTCCGGCTCCGGATGATACAGCGCCACCGGCTGGATATCCCGGATATACCCCACTTCCTGCATAAAACGCCGGGCAACGCGTCCGCAGCCAACGAGACCAAGGTACAGGGGCGAATTCCCGATTCCCCGCAAAGCGGAAGAAGAGATTCCTGGCGTACGCTTCAGGTAAACGACCTCACAAAAGGGCTGCAGATAGTTAAATTTACCGTACCAGTCGTCACCAATTGTAAAAACAGCAATGCCGTATTTTTCAATATCCTCCACCTTTTGTCCGTCATGGTCCTCAATAACCACTTCGTCTACACAGGCAAGGTTACGGACATTGGCTATTCTCTGTTCAATCGGTTCAACCACGCAGTACTTGCCGCGATGATAGGCATACTGATCCGTAGTTACCCCGACAATCAGGTAATCGCCTAATGCCTTAGCCCGCTCCAACAGCCTTTTGTGCCCTTCATGGAATAAATCGAATACACCATATGTAATGATTTTTTTCATTTTCCCAACAACTCCTCGCGGTATAGCCGGTAGTCCCGGTGCGGATCAATAATCATATCGCCTATGACATGCCCTGTCCGTTTATCTTCCGGCGGTGGCTTCATATAGTTCCCGTACATTCTGCGCAGAATTCTGTCATATTGTACAGGCGCAGTATAATACGTATCTTCAAAACGGAGTTTCGTCATGTGTTCCCAGTCTTTTTTATTGAACTTGCCCTCAAAATCTACACCGTCTATTGTGCCAATGCGCCCTGAATTACCGGGCTCCAGCATACACCCCCATAATATCATATCAATTGCGGCCTTTCTTATAAAAAAAGGGGTGTGCGCAATAATCCACCTGTTGCGGTCCAAATTATTCATACATCTGTAATACGCTGCTCTTTGCAGCCTGACTGCTGCAAACAGTAAACGCTTCTGGATTTTTTTTAGAAAAGAAGATTTTGGAGTCCCAATCATGGGAAATATGCTCAAGTGCAATCCATGATGCACCTCCAGTTTCGCAAAATCAACTCTCATAAATGTTGTTCCGTTTGCCTTGACTTTAGCCCACAGGTATCCACATTCATCTGTATTATCACGATGTTCGCAAACAAACTGTGAAGGTAATTCATTTGCATGTTGCAAAAACTTACGATAATCTCCCAACGGCATCGCCAGGTCTGTATCATCATCCCAGGGAACAAAGCCGCCATGCCTGACAGCGCCCAGCAACGTCCCGCAATAGATGGAATAGCGCAGGTTGTAACGGTCACAAAGGGAGACCACCGCTTTCAGCAAATCCAATTCAATCTTCTGTATATCGGCCAGCACATCTTTGTCTATCATCAGTACCCCCATTAAGTTATCCTGTTTTCATAACAGGATTCATTCTAATGTAAGTTCCATATCCCGCAATCGCACATGCCCCCAATTCTGGTGATTCCATACTACATGGCGGCCCGGTTCCGAAGAATCAACTACTTCAAAAACGATTCCGGGATAAACACCGTCAAGCAGTTTCTGAATCCCGTCTTTATCTGCTGTATATGCTATCAGATCGGCACTGAACTGCCCGGTTGTAAATCCTGCCAGATCCATCCCCAGCCGGAACCGGCAGCTGCCTTTCCGCACCGTCTCCACAGTATTTGACAACATGGAACCGATCTTTGTGCCATCCTGATACCAGAGTTCCATCCGCAGACACACGTTTTTTAAATCCTGCAAAGCCTGGCACTCTATCTGAAAAAACGCTTTGCTGTTTTCAACATAACGCGGCATTTCTGTTTCCGTCAGCAGAAGCCTTTCAATCAAGAACTCCTGACTGTAACGTCCATAAGGACGGTTTCTGTCCGTAAAACGGAATTCCTTTCTTAATTGTTCTCCGGTTCCCATATAGAGGGAAACCGCTTTATCCACATCACCGTCAAAAACGATTTTTCCTTCATCAAGAACAATACAACGGTCGCATAGCCGCCGTATGGTACTCATATTATGGCTGACATATAAAACCGTCCGGCCTTCCACACGGGCTGCAGCGCGCATCTTCTGCAGACATTTTTTCTGAAATTCCATATCCCCTACAGCCAGCACTTCGTCCATAATCTGGATTTCGTTGTCCAGATGGGCCGCCACGGAGAACGCAAGTTTTACATACATGCCGCTGGAATAACGCTTCACCGGTGTATCAATAAATTCGCCAACCTCGGAAAACGCAATGATTTCCTCCATTTTGGAATCAATTTCCGCTTTCGTCATGCCCAGGATGGCCCCGTTGAGATACACGTTTTCCCTTCCGGTCATCTCCCCGTGGAAACCGGTACCCACCTCCAGCATGGAAGTAACCCGCCCGATGATTTCCACTTCACCTTCCGTAGGCGCGGTGATGCGGCTGATGATCTTCAAAAGCGTACTCTTGCCGGCGCCGTTGCGGCCGATAATGCCCAGCGCTTCCCCCTTATGAATCTCCAGATCAATTCCGTTAAGGGCCATAAACCGGTCTCCGGCTACGCGTTGCGGCTGTCCTATCTTTGAATACGGATCTTCCAGACCGCGCTTCCTGGCCCACCAGCGTTTAATCTCTTTCTGCAGTTTAGTACGTCCGATTTGTCCCAAAATATATTCTTTTTTTAATCCCCGGATGCGGATGGCCAGCCCCGCCTTCTGCATCTCTGCATATCTGTCATCCATGTTCTGTTATACCGTATCTAAAAATGTCTTTTCCACGTGGTTAAAAACGACCACGCCCAAAAATGTCACAACCGCTGTAAAACCCAGACTCCACAGATAGGAGGCGGGAATAAATAAACCTTCGCCCAGCAGGATGGAACGGAACAACTCTACCGGAGCCGTAACCGGATTAATCAGCGCCGCCATGCGCATCCAACCCCGTGTCAGCTGGGACAGGGGATACACTACCGGTGTCCCATACATCCAAAGCTGCATGCCAAAGCTGACCAGCACAGAAAGATCCCTGTATTTCGTAGTCAGGCTGGAAATGATGATACCCACTCCCATCCCCATGAGGCCAAGCTGCAGAAGCAGAAACGGAAGGACGATCCACAGCTCAAAATGAGGACTGACCCGCCCGTTTGCGTAATAATAAAACAGCAGCACAAGCACCATGGAAATCTGGATCAGAAAACGGATCAGGGTAGCAGCCACCCTGGAAATCGGCACAGTCAGCCTTGGAAAATAAACTTTCCCGAACAGCGATGCATTGTCGATAAATGTCCGGGAATTTCCGCTGACACAGGCGGAAAAAAAGTTCCAGATTGCCGTCCCGCTAAGGAAAAAAAGAAATTTTGGGATACCATCTGTTTTAATTCCCGCAATATAACCAAACACCAGCGTAAACATGAAACTGGTAAGGAAGGGATTCAGGAACAGCCAGAGCGGCCCCAGGATTGTCTGGGCATAGGTAAGTGTAAAAGTGCGCTTTGTAAACAGAAAAATCAGATCCCTGTACCGCCACACTTCCTCCAACCGCAGATCGGTCCAGCCCCTGTCCGGGGAAAGGCATATGTAGTTGTTGCTTTCGTTGTTATGCTCGTATTTCATTACGGTTTCCAGCTTTCCACCATTGGTATAATATAATTATATCTTTTACGGAAAAAATCCAGTGTTGATTCCATACTGCGCTTCCGTTCCCGGGAGGTATCCCCGAAGCGCTTATAGAAGTCCGGCATAAGCGGCGCCCAGATTTTATCATAATCATTCATTTTGGCCTGCACGCGGGAAAATGCATAGTTTTCTGAGCCTAATCTTTTTATTGCTTCCAAAAACAGTATATAGAATTCGTTATTCCTGAGGACTGCCCGAAACACCGGAAAATTCTTAACAGCCTGCCGGAAGTGGTCCGTCGCCGGGGCAGTTCCTTTTGAGCCCCAGCATCCTGAACTTTGATCCGTGTCATGGACGATAAACTGCCACCGCCCGCCGTTATAGGATGCGTCTCTGGTCCGCCAGAGTATATGGTTATGAACAGGAGTCCAGTCGGCGTCACCGATATAGATCCGCAATGCATAATAATCTGCCATAGAGCGGATATCTACCGTATCGCAGAACCGCCGGTATGTTTCATGGTCTGTCAGGTCCTTATCCGCAAAAGCCTGTAACTCTTCATAAAGTTTTATATCTTTCTTTTCCCCTATCTTAACTCTCCGTTCCTTGATGACAACCACGTTCTTCTTATCAACTCCAAAGCGGTTCTCCATCATTTTGCCTGAGATAATCTCATTCAGCAAATAGGGTCCCCAGTATTCTCCGTTTAAAAACAATACTGCAGGACGGGAATCCAATACCGTATAATGTCCTCCCCTTGCCAGATCCTGAAGAAATATGTCTCTGAACTTCAGTTGTTCGATATCACCGTTTCGTAACACAAACGTCTTATGGCCACCCGGTTTGTCAAATAACGCGAACGGAAGCAGCGCGGAACCGTACTTCTTCCGGAAATACACCGTCAACGATTTCTGGACCTTCCGCCGGGAACCGCCGCCGTATATCCGTATCCCTGCATTCAGTACCATGCCCGGCTTTACTGAGCCGCTGCTGAAAAACTGAATCTGACAGGGGCGTTCCCAAATTTTTCCCCGTTGGGTGGAGTTCGTCCTGGCACACCACCATTTCTTTTCGGCTATAGCCGTTTTCCCTGCTTCTGTTTTTTTCCATGTGTCATAAACAGCGCCGGATGCATAAATACCCGTTTTGTAATCCAGCAGATCCCGGGGGTCAACGGTAAGCGAAACAACCAGACAACCCGGAAAGCGTTTCGCAAAATCTGCTTCTAAAAAAAACACATCCGTCTTCACCTTATCGCTAACTGTACCTTTGTCGTCAACCAAAGCTGTATTCAGAACAATACCGGCAGGCAGGCTGTCGTCCTGACATAAAACGGACTTCCCGAATTCAGGGTACAGGATCATATCCCTGTGATCCACAAGGTACCCGGACATATTCCGGTTCAAAGTAACTTCCAGTTCAGACTTGCCGCTGGCATCTTTGCCGGAAGGCATTGTTCCGTTCGTGGTAAACGCTATCGTATACCCTTCCGGCGCCTTCATGTGTACTTTCAGGGACCGTTCCGCGTAAAGACCGGATTCATGAGAAAACGTTATGCCGTTCTGCATTACATGCCGCAGTTTCCGTTTTTGCATCAGTGTTACAATTTCCAAACGCAGAAAAACACGTTTCATAAACCGGACGTACGCTAAAGGATTCAGGTACTTCTTCCACATATTAACTATCTCTCTTTACACACAACCCCGTTTAACAATGTCTCCCTCTGTAATCATACGTTCCGGATTCAGAACATGACATTTCTTTGCGTTTCCCATCAGGACGATGGTCATGGTTTCCAGCTTTCCACCATCGGAATAATATAATTATATCTTTTTCGGAAAAAATCTAATGTTAATTTAATTAAAATTTCCCATTCCTGTAAGTTTCCCCCGAAACGCTTATAGAAGTCCCCCATCAGAGGTCTCCAGAGTCTGTCATAATCATCCATTTTCATTTGCACTCTGGTAAACTTGTAATTTTCCAATCCAATCCTTTTTATGGACACCAAAAACAACATATAAAAATCTTGATTTCTGAGAACTGCCCTGAATACCGGAAAATTCTCTATCGCCAGCCGGAAGTGGTCCATCACAGGAGCAGTTTTTTTTGAAATCCGGCTTCCTGCGCTTTGATCTATATCATGGACGATAAACTGCCACCGCCCGCCGTTATAGGATGTGTCCCTTGTCCTCCAGAGAATATGGTTATGAGTGGGGTCCCAGTCACAATCACCAATGTAGATCCGTAATGCAAAATAATCTGCCATAGAACGGATATCTACCGTATCGCAGAAATGTTGATAAGTTCCAGAATCGGTCAGGTCCTTATTCGCAAAAGCCTGTAACTCTTCATAAAGTTTAATGTCTTTCTTTTCTCCTATCTTAACTCTCCGTTCCTTGATGACAACCACATTATTCTTATCAACCCCAAACCGGCTCTCCATCATTTTCCCTGATATGATTTCATTCAGTGAATAAGGACCCCAGTATTCCCCGTTTAAAAACACTACTGCCGGGCGGGAATCCAATACAGTATACTGTCCTCCCCTGGCCAGATCCTGGAGAAATGCGTCTCTGAATTTCAGTTTTCCGGTACCACCATTTCGCAAGACATAAGTCTTATGCTCACCCGGTTTGTCAAATAATGCGAACGATAGCAGCGCCGACCCGTACTTCTTCCGAAAATACACCTTAAACGGCTTCTGGTTATACACCCGGGAAGTACCGCCATATATTCGTATTCCTGCATTCAGTACCATGTCCGGCTTTATCGAGCCAGTGCTGAAAAGCTGAATCTGACAGGGCCGTTCCCAGTTTTTTCTGCGTTTGGTAAAATTCGCTTTAGCCCTCCAATATTGTTTTTCAGCCAATACTCTCTTCCCGTTATCCGTCTTCTTCCATGCGTCATAGGCAGCACCGACGGCATAAATACCCGTTTTATAATCCAGCAGATTCTGAGGATCTGTAGTAATCGAAACAACAAGGCAGTCCGGAAAGCGTTTCGCAAAATCTGCATCTAAATAATACACATTCGTCTTCACTTTATCGCTGACTCTGCCTTTGCTGTCAATCAGGGCTGTATTCAATACAACGCCGACAGGCAAACTGTCATCCTGACATAAAACGGATATACCTATTTCAGGACACAAGATCTGTTCCCTGTGATCCACAAGGTATCCGGACATGGTACGATTCAATGTTACATCCAGCTCATTCTTACCGCTGTCGTCTTTTTGAGAAGGTATTGTTCCATCGGTAGTAAATGCAATCGTATATCCCGCCGGAGCTTTCATGTGTACCTTCAGAGACCTTTCAGCGTAAAGGCCGGATTCATGGGAAAACACTATGCCATTCTGCATTACACGCAGCAATTTCTGCTCCGGCTTCAGTATTATCTTTTCCGGGCCTAGTAAAATGCGTTTCATAAAACGGACATACGCTGATGGAGTAAAGTATTTCTTCCACACACTAATGATCCTCTCATAATAATAATAAGCGATTAGCTTGTTTTAACCTCGTTCAGTTCCTTTTTTAATTTCCCGATTTCCTTTGCGAGCCGTACAATGATGTTATGTTTCGTTTTCAAATCATCCTGCAAACTCCAGTATTTATCCTGCAGATTTTTCAGACTGCTGACTTCATCCTTGCAGTATGTGACTATCTTATATGAATTGTCTTTATACAGCGAAAAAAACCTTGCTATAGACATCGGCGCAAAACAAATCCGGACATCCGCAGCTTCCTGCAAAGTAAATAGATACAAATGATACAGGTTTTCGGTAAACTGGTCGTAACACAATATGTCATCGTCAACAGCAATCACCAGCGCATCCGGGTCTGCGCTAACAGCTAATAAGTATCTGTCCTGTTTCTTCAAATCGTCCGAATACCAACAAATAGAAAGACCGTTTTCTTCTGTCATTTTTACAAGTTTTTCCGGCAGGTCTTTCTCCCTGTTGGGAAAATCATCAGATGCCAGCCATAGGATAACTTCGTCTGGAGTAAGTGTCTGCTCATAAATAGTAGCAAGCGCTCTGACAGCGCTGTCAAGGCTGACCGGATGCGAAGCCAGTGATACAATCAGTTTTCTGCATTTGGCAGCCCCCGGTTTAGGAACAGCAGCCTCCCGTGTACATATATGACAGTACGATGTTCCGTTTTGCAAAAGCACGTTAAATGCTTCTGCTATATCGTGATACCCCACTGCATAGCGTCCGGCCTCGGGTTCCCAGCAAAAATAAGCTTCTGCGGCTTTCTCTATTTTTCCCTTTGTCAACGCTGTTGCAGTATCAATAACCGCCCTGACTTCTCCCCGGACAAAAGCTGTTTTATGATGAAAAAGCTCTGACAAATACGGCTCTGTAAATACTCTGAGTTCACGGATAAAGCCTTCGTTAAACAGTTCCACCGCAGCATACCCCATCCCTTTGTGGTCGCGGTGCTGTCTGTTGGTTTCATGGTTGGGATCCAGAGTACATACGACACAATCCGGTCCCATTACCTTTAGATATCGCAATATAGTCTTCTTACTATCGTAGATGGTCAGCTTCCCGTCTGTAAAACGGTCTTGCAGGATATGTACATTACTATCTTCAACCCCTAATGCCCTGCAACTTTCCCGAAACTCTTTGTCCCTGGCAGCTACTAACTCCTCCTCCGTTAAATGATACGTGTGAGTTCCCGGACACTTATTACATTTTTTCCCATTTGCCAGATCTTGTCTGACCGTACATTTAGAACCATCTGTACACAAGATGACATGAACGTCATGTCCCTCATTTATGGAATTGCAGATATCAATGCCCATGGACAGGAGTTCATCATCCTGATGCGGCGAAAAATAAAGAATCGTCTTTTTCTGAAAATGGACTGACATAATTATCTCCCTGAAATTTTCTTTGCCAGCAACCATCTTCTGATGATTGTAGCATAATCCTTCATCTGTTCCTGCCCGTAAACTCTTCCTGTATTTGTTAAGTGGATACGCCTGCGTACCGTTACTACATCTAACTGCACTGTTTTTAACCCGGAATTGCGCAAACGCGCTAACCATTCGACGTTTTCTCCGGCTTTAAGACTTGTGTCAAAAAAGCCGACCTCCAAAAATACTTCCCTTTTGCCAAAACAACAACCAGCCAAAACACCGCTATAAGGAAATTCCTTTTTTGACAGTTCACTGGCTTGCTTTGCATCTAACTCTTCTGAAATAAAATCTTCCGCCATGCCTAATGCAACCACTGCATCCTTATTTTGCAAAAGCCCCTGATAAAACGATTCGATGGCATCAGGCACCAACAAATCATCGGCATCCGAAAACAGCAGATAGTCTCCTGTTGCTTCTTTCATGCCATAATTACGGGCTGCTGCCGCACCCTGATGGTTTTGGCGCAGAATCCTGAGGTCGGATTCCAGGGTTCTTTCCGCGGCAGCTGGACCCTGTAATTGTTCCACGCTGCCGTCCGAAGAACCGTCATCAATCACGATAATCTCTGTATTCAAGGGAAAACTCGTCTGCTGTTTCCTAACGGAAGAAACGGCCTGTACCAGATAGGATCCCGCATTATAGCTGGGAATAATAACAGATACTTTCATTTTTTGTAGCCCCTCAATCCAGACAACAACCCTTTCTTTCTGTTATTATTGTTCCACACGGATATAAAATGCGGAAAATCAATCATATTAGAAAAAACAGAATCACGGTTACCGTAATAGCAATTCAAATTCCATAAAGAAACACACCTGTTCCAATAATACTCTTTACGTTGACGGCGGATCCTGGCGTCTGCCATCCGCTTTTTGACAATATTGTATAAAATTAATTTTTGTACATTCGCAATATCATGGTCTGTATACTTAATGGCGCCTAAAAGGGCTCTTGTGACTGTACCCGGATATAAATGATCGATCACGTCCAGCATTAAGCGCGTATGCAGCGCAAAGCCGGATTTTTTAACAAGTCCGAGAAACTTTTCCCGGTTCAAAGGGTACGTTTTCAAAAAGAACTTGCTGTCTAAAAAACAATTCACAAAGTTATTTTCCCGGCTACTACAAATACGTGAACAGGAATCTTCCAATCCCTGCACCAAAAGGATCAGCAGAAGCATTTCGGGACAGGGGACATACACCTTTTTCCCACGCCATCTGATTTCCAGGGAATTTTGCCAGATACCCGCGCGATCCCCTGTCAATATATTTGCACGCAGGTAGACAGTTTGCACAACAACTCTGACATCACTTTTCACATACTCATACTGCCGCCAGGAAGTTTTCCGAAGGCGGAACTCCATTTCTTCTAAAAGAGCTCCCGCTTTTTTTATATCCTCAGAACGCACTAATATATCAACGTTGCTTTGGTAACGTGTTTCTTCCGGTTCATAAAACACCTTCATAGCGGTTCCGCTTAACAGCATGGCATCCACATTATGTTCGTTAAAAGCGCCTAATATACCGGGCAGCATACTCAAAGCCATGCCGTTTTTAACCGTAAATTTTTTTATTATCCCTTTTATACGCGGGACCTGCTCTCGGGGAACGCCTTCATAACGCAGCCGGCTTGCCAGTTTGCTTACCAGCCATACACACTGGTAAGGAAGAATCTCAATATCATATTTTTCAAAAAACGCTCTTAACAAACCCGGTGTAATGCTTTCATTAAAATGCAAATCCAACAGTTCTCCTGAAACAGTATGGACTATATTCAAATTATCCAATATGGTTTGCAGAGTGTTATCATACGTTTCTATCATATTATTGATTTTTACTTTATAATATTGGTACTTACTTTCTTCTAAACCTTCTCAATTTTCTATACGCGTCAAGAGCCAATTTTAGCATATCTTCATCGTTTATTTCCTTTCTGGAAGTTGTAATGTTGGAAGAATGAACCCTACGTAAATACAGCGTTTCATCCACACAATGTTCAACATTGATCCTGGAAAATTTTAGACGGTAAACCCAGTCAGTATCTTCACTGTATTCCATAGCCTCGTCAAATAGTCCAATCTCATCAAACAGACTGCTATCTATCAACGCCGTCGGCAAGCACCAGTCTATAATTGTTTGCAAGAGATTCTGCTGCCGCCCGTCCAGGTTCTCTTCCAGAATATCCGTAAAATTACTGAATTTCGTAAATATTATGCGGCATTCCATATGAGACTGTAAATAGTCTATCTGCTTTTGTAACTTATCCTCTTTCCACAAGTCATCCGAATCAAGGAAAGCTATCCACTTTCCCCTGGCAGCTTTCACACCTTCATTACGGGCTTTGGAAATACCACTATGTTCCTGATAAATATAACGGATTTCTTCGTACTTTTCTACAATTTCTTTCGTGTTATCCGTAGAACCGTCATCCACCAAAACGATTTCATAATCCGTAAAGGTTTGTCTCTTTATGCTGTCTAATGCATCCTTAAGAAAATGGGCACGGTTATAGGAAACCACAATTACAGAAACCAACGGATCCATATTCCTCTTCCTTCCCGGAAATATAAACCATATTATTGCGTTATGCGGCTTCTTCTCAATATAGCTAATTTACTTGTCTTTCAGTTTTGGCCAGCCTTCATTCATATCAACATCGTGTACAGGATCTGCTCGAAGGAGATCTGACATCTCCGCAAACATTTCCAGTTTTAGATTAAAACCGTCTTCTGCAACTTCGCCGGGCATCGGTTCTGCTCCGCCGGAAACGGAAGGCCCGCTGACAATGATTTCTGCTTCCTGCAGTTCTTTCACAAAGTTGTGCACGCGCTCCGCTATATCAGGCGGGCATTGAGGTAAGGCCTTTACAGCCGTTATAATTTCCTCTACATCCTTTCCGGCTACAATTCGGTCTAAAACGGCAGAACTGAGCAAGTTCATCCCGTAATACATACCCGTCAGATAATTGATTACAACCACCTGTCCATCAGCATAATCGTAAAACATTTTTTCTTCGTTTAATTTGTACATGGTAAATCCTCCTTTATCCATTTCTTTAAGTATTGGCAGTTTTTCTGTAAGTCTTTTGTTAAGGTAAACCGGTATACCGGCATCCCTAGTAAGCGCTGTGCCAGCTTTTTGACAAACATCGTATCTAACAAACGACCCAGTTGCTTATTCGTGGAAAATATAACCTTTACCAATACTTTACTGGAATTATCCATTGCAATTTCAGGCTCTGTATTCTCTGATATCTGAGGTAAAATAATCGCCTCTACTTGCAAAGCTGATCGAATCACAGTTTCACTTACAGTAAAGGAACTTTTTTCTTCCTGCATCGGCAGAATTTCAAAAGGCTTAAACATAGGTAACCCGGCAAGGGAATCCGGGTTTAATGAAACATTCGTATAAATCGGATACACGATGCGGGAACCAGCAGCGCTTAGTAAACAATAATCATCAGAAATGAATTCAAATCCATCTGCCAGACAGGAACAGGCAAGGGTACTTTTTCCCGTGCCCCCGTGTCCTACTATCAGAACCCCGCGTCCATTTTTGCCAACGGCAGCTGCATGCAGCATTAGAAATTCATGCCGTTGCGCCCATAAAAATACCGCTTGCGCAAAAGGATGGTTGGCAATAGACCATTTCGTATGTGTAGCAGGATTTGATAATAAATAATACTTGTTTTTCAGGTAATCCGCTGCTCTAAGGTCATCCCATTTTATTTCAATATATCCGCAATCATCCGCTGCCTTGGAAAAGTCTTCATTGTATTGTACAAAATCCTTTAAATGAGCAAAATTATGCAGTTGATATGGGGCAATACTGTCTTCCCACCAGATAAAAGTTGCATCAACTGAAACGCCGTTATCGGGTTGTACAAACATATCCGGTATTACATATCGGGCATAATCAACGTTTGGGAATACCAAGCGTACGGTATACCCGGCTATACGGGCAAGTACACTGGTTCTGTCAGGCAATATCTCATCTAATCTTTTATCTAATGCCGCAAAATAATCGGAAAGATTTTCTGTTTTGGAAAAGTTCAAATTTCTCATCCCTCCCCAAATTCTCCTTAATAATCTGTTTACGTAAAAACAAACAGTCTACGCCGAATCACCAGCCCATTTGAGACCGGATATTTTACAGGCCCCATTTAGAAAGCCTCTCTTTTTTTTCCTTTATTGTTTCATTATCAAACGCGCCTTTTAACAACGGAACCAGGTGACCCGCATATATTCCGTACACCAGCCTCAAACACCAGGCAACAGGCAACAAGTATGGCCTACCGTTCAGAAATTTGCAATAAGGCCGCAGGCACATTTCTTTATATGGCAAAAAGGTCTGTCTTAAAAAGGCTTTAATGCGCGACGATTTAACAAAATATGCTTCGTTAAAAACAGCGTTTCCTGTAAATTTTTCGTCATTACCGCCAAAAACACCGCCGGCAAGCATTGTCTCTGTAAATTCGTTATAAAAATCATCTGACAGCTCCAGCTTGCCAGCCGGTATTTTAATGTCAAACCAGAGCCGGCAAAATGCAAAACATATCTGGGAAAACTTCACCAGATGCAATTCTTTTAACCATAATTCCGCCTGTTTCCAATTGATTTCAGGCTGGGAAGCAAGTACAGCCGCATCCATAAACTGGCGAAAACCTACCCCTTTTATTATCATATGTTTCCTTAAATGAAGAATTACATAAACCAAATGATATGTCGGATCGAGCTGACCCTGTGCTTTGCCGTTTTTCAGGACCGTGTATTCCCAAACTTTATTTTCCCAGGTCAGGATGTCATCCAGCTCCGTACTATATACATTTACCAACCGGGACTGCAGATCTATTATCGTCTTATCTTTTGAAACATGACACCCAAAGGAAGAATTGTCTTCCACCACAAATCCCAATCTGCCTAACGCTTCACAAGCCCTTTGCATATCTTCTTCATGTACAAAAAGATCAGAATCACCCATCGTCCTCTGGGCAGGCGCCGGATACAACTTAGCCACTTCAGTGCCTTTAAAAATAAAATATGGAATGTTCTCTTTTTGGAAGGCCGCATCAACCTGCTTCAGTAGTGCCAACCGTTTCGAATATAAAAAGGAATTATATACAAACCCCATTTTCCACTTCTTTTTAACTAGCGGTGGCAAGTCAGACTGCGCAATCATGTTTTTGCACTGATGGTATATAACACCTGTTAAATTTTGTGCCTCGCCTATTGATTCCAAAACAGACCAGTCCAAATTTTCCTGCGCCCCGGTTACTCTGTCATTCAGATAATCCGCCAAAATCTGTAAGAAAAACTCTTTTTCCTTTTGCATCATCAGGTACCTGCTATCTTTTTAATATATTATTATATTATATCATATAATATGCCAAACAATATATTCTGTGCGTAAAAAAATCCCCTGCATTTAAAAAAATGCAGGGGTACTTATTGAAAACCGCATGGATTAAATACTCTATGGTATATTGCCGCTTCTTTTTACTACAGTTCAGACTACTGACTATTATTGTTATTGCTTTTATCCGTTGATCCTCTTCTTCAGGTCTTCCACGATCTTTTTCTCAATGACTTCCGCCGCCGCTTTATCCGGAGCGCTTACAGTCACATAGGTCTTCAGCTTCGGCTCGGTGCCGGACGGACGCACCACTACAGAACCGTGGCCTTCCAGTAAGAACTTCAGCACATTTTCCTTCGGCAGCCCGTCGATGCCGGTGTTGTAGTCCAGCAGCGTTTCCACTTTCCGCCCGCCGAATTCCGAAATGCCGGCCGTCTGGAAATCCTTCATGATTTCCTTCATCTTCACGAAACCTGCCGCGCCCTCAAACTGATAGGAATACAGCGTGTTCAGGCAATAGCCGTGGCGTTTGTACAGTTCGTCCAGCTTGTCCAGCAGGCTGATGCCCCGCGTCTTGTAATAACAGAACATCTC
>JAEEGL011811669.1_pt1 | contig 16339 bp, 17 predicted proteins | sample 9134231 | NCBI WGS metagenome assembly JAEEGL01 (sample SAMN16246548, study PRJNA631951) | gut metagenome | biome: gut microbiome; feature: rumen; material: fiber-attached | host: Bos | place: Iran: Karaj | collected 2018-10
TTAACAGCGATAGATATTCCTGTCGGTGTAACATCCTTAGGCGTATATTCTTTCGGCAGATGCTCAAAACTTGAAACGGTCACTTTTGCGGCGGGTAGTCCATTGACAGCAATTAATAATTTTGCTTTCTACTATTGTTCCTCGTTAACCGCCATTGATATTCCTGTCGGCGTGACATCTATCGGTATGTGTGCTTTCTATCAGTGCTCTCAGTTAGCCAATGTGACAGTGCATTGGGATGCCCCGATTACCCCTGGTTCATATGCATTCAATTATATAGCCTCCGGCGCAACGCTGCATGTACCATGCGGAACATCGGCTAATTATGCCGCCGCTCCGTGGAACTCGTTTAACATTGTCGAGTATGGATGTGTGGCCTCGGCCGATTACACGCGTCCGGCATTGACAGCGGGCAAGATAGGTACACTGTATGTGGGACATGCCACGGCATCGTATGAGGGCGCTACCTTCTACAGCATCGTCGGCAAGAGTGCGGACGGACGGTCGCTCACCTTCGAGGAAGTGTCCGGACAACTGGAGGACGACAAGCCGTATATCTTCGAAGCTTCGGGCGAGGACATCAAGCTCTATTATGCCGATGACTCGTACACGGCTCCCGATGAGGCCAACCATAACGGCCTATACGGCACATTGACAACGAAGCATGTGGGCCCGAGCGCAGATATCTACTATATTTCGGAGAATAAACTCTGGCGGGCTAACGGATTCTCCGGCGGTGCTACCGATCTGACGGTAGGCGCTAACCGCTGCTGGATTGATATCAGGGATGTGCCGGTTGGAAATCCTGCTCCTGCACCCGGAAGACGCTACATCACGCTCCGTACCGATGGCGAGATGACGGCGACAGGATTGGAAGAAGTGGGAAGTGAGACCGCTAACGCTGTGAGAAGTGAGAAAATCCTCCGTGACGGGCAATTGCTCATCATTCGTGGAGACAAGACATATAACGCTCTTGGACAAACAGTTCAATGATTCAATTGCTAAATAAATGGTAAATGGTAAATGACTAAATGGTAAATAGTATGAGTCAGTATATTCAACCGAAAAACGAGATTTTTGATCTTCGTTCCGAGAACCTGATGATAGGCGGTATGTCTCTCGGTTCCGGAGCGGACAACGGTAACGGTCAAGCCGATGCTCCTGCCCGTCGCGGCAGGCCGATAGAGTGAGAAGGGTGGTTATGAGGCGTTTGTTATTGATACTGGCAATCGTTATGGTTGCCTTGGGAGCGGCGGGACAGCCGAGAGGACATACATCGACCATCAAGGGCAGTCTGAAGGGCTATAAGTATGTCTATATAGTGCCGCCGAGTGACCCGTTCTTTACCGCTACGCTCACTGTCGGCAGGCCTGCCAAGAAGGTCATTTTGTCCGAATTGGCCAAGGACTTCTACTCCAAGTTGGGCTACAAGCTGTCGCCGCAGATTGACCCCAAACTGGCGGACAAGACGCTGGTCGTGTCCTACGGACGGGAGAGACATGTGTCCTCGTCGCTCGTCTATTCCAACGGCATCTTTCTGCAGGTCAATAATGCCAAGACCGGCAAGGCTCTGGCTGTCTACGCGACCGACGGACTGGGCAGTAGTGCGACGGAAGAATTGGTGCACGCTTTCCACAATGCCTTGGACCTCTTTTACTACACGCTGAACCCCAAAGTGGTGGCGAAGATCATCGACCAGACACGGTTCCGCGTCGAACTGAGGCTCACCAACCAGACGCCATATTTTGTGGACAATCTCAAACTGAGGCTGGCCTATTACGACAACGGCAAACTGGTCTGCGAACAGGTGAACACCCTCAAACCCCGAATCATTCAGGGCGAGGCCATTCAGACAAGCGTGAAGCGAACCAAGAAAGGACGCAACACCAATTACGAGATAAAGGCAGAAGTGGTTGAGTATAAGGAAAGTTGAAAGAGTGAAAGAGTGAAAGTTGAAAGAAACGATGAGAATAGATATAGAAAGTGTTCGTGACATCTTGTACAGAGATGGCAGGTTGGTGTGGGACGAAGCGACGCTCCAAAGTGTGGCGGAGTGCTACGATTTCTTGCAGCATTTCTCGAGCGACAAGGTGATCTACGGCATCAATACAGGCTTCGGTCCTATGGCTCAATGGCGCGTGGCGGACGACCATCTGCGCGACTTGCAGTATAACATCATCCGTTCGCACGCTACGGGTGCCGGTGAGCCGTTGTCGGATTTTTTTGTACGCGCGGGCATGATAGCGCGTGTGGGTTCGTTCGCGCAAGGCAAGAGCGGCATCCATCCCGAATTGCCGGCGCTGCTGACCGAGTTCATCAACCGCGGTATCTATCCGTTCATTCCCAAGCACGGCAGTGTAGGCGCGAGCGGTGACCTGGTGCAGTTGGCGCACATGGCCTTGTGCCTGATAGGCGAAGGCAAGGTCCATTACCGCGGACAATGGCGTCCGACACGCGAGGTGCTGGACGAATGCGGACTGCAACCCATGCGCATCCATATACGCGAAGGACTGAGCTGCACCAACGGCACGAGCATCATGACCGGTATCAGTGCCGTCAATCAGTTGCATGCGGAGAACCTGCTCCGTTGGGCGACTCTGGCTGCCGTATGGATGAACGAGATAGCCGGCAGTTACGACGACCTGATGGCAGCACCGCTCAACGAGAGCCGGCGCCACGAAGGACAGATAGCCATAGCCGAACGGATGCGCCAACTGAGTCAGGGCAGCCAACGGCTGATGAAGCGCGAGGCGGTGCTCTATAACGGTGAACGGTTATCGGTTATCGGTGAACGGGATGGTGTATTCAGGGATAAGGTGCAGCCGTACTACTCCTTGCGTTGCGCACCGCAGATCCTGGGTCCCGTCGCGGACACGCTGGCCTACAGCCGACGCGTGATAGAGGACGAACTGAATGCGGCGAGTGATAATCCCATCGTCGATCCCGTGACGCAAAATGTCTATCACGGCGGCAATTTCCACGGCGACTATATCTCGCTGGAAGCCGACAAGGTAAAGACGGCCATGGTACGTCTGGCGATGGTAAGCGAACGGCAACTCAACTACCTCTGCCATGACCGCATCAACGGCATCCTGCCTCCGTTCCTCAACCGCGGCACCTTAGGACTCAACTACGGCATTCAGGCCTGCCAGTTCACAGCGACGAGCACCACGGCGGAGTGCCAGACACTGGCTATGCCCAATTATGTGCACTCGATACCCAACAACAACGACAACCAGGATATCGTCTCGATGGGCACGAACAGCGCCGAGCTCTGTACGCAGGTGATCGACAATGTGTATCAGGTGCTGTCCATCCTGTTCCTGGCTATGGCGCAGGCGGTCGATTGTCTGGGCATACAGCACCAACTGGCACCGGCTACGCGCAAGCAGTACGAAGCCATTCGGGCGCTGTTGCCGACGATCATCGAGGACAGGCCGTTGTATGAAGAAGTGGCTCAGATAGAAAACTATCTGAGGGATATTAAAAATTAAAAATTAAGAATTAAAAATTGTGGGTATATTAAGCGGTAAAAAAGGAATCATCTTCGGTGCGCTGGACGAGCGTTCGATAGCGTGGCATGTGGCCAAGCGCTGTCTGGACGAAGGCGCATCGTTAGTGCTGACAAACACGGCGCAGGCGATACAGTTAGGCGATATACAGCGTCTGGCGGAAGCGCATCGGTTGCCGTTGATAGCCTGTGATGCTACGCAGCCGGAAGACTTGCGGGCATTGCTGGAGCAGGCGCAGACGCTCTTGGGCGGAAAGATCGACTTCATCCTGCATGCTGCGGCGCAGAGCATGAACCTGCGTCGGCACAAGGCATACGAAGAGGCCAACTACCGCTATTTTCAGCAGACAATCGATGCCTCGGCATTGAGCCTGCACAAACTCCTGCGCACAGCCATGGAGCTGGACGCGATAGCAGAGCAGGGTAGTGTGGTGGCGCTGTCATACATAGCGTCGGAGCGTTTCCTGCAAGGCTACAACGACATGGCGGATGCCAAGGCCATGCTGGAGAGCATAGCCCGTCAGATGGGCGCTATCTACGGACGGAAGAAACAGGTGCGCGTGAACATCGTCAGCCCCTCAGCCATTCCTACCAAAGCCGTGACATGGCAGGAGATGGAGCGTTTCTACCGCTATACGCAGGCGCTGTCACCTCTCGGCAATGCCGATGCGGACGACTGTGCAGGTGTGTGCGTGGCGCTGTTCAGCAACCTCATGCAACGCGTCACCATGCAGACTATCTACTGCGACGGAGGATTCGGACGAACCATCCTCACGCCGGAATTTATGGATGAATATCGACAAGTGTGAACATGACAAAACAAGAGATAACTGACAAAATGAACAGCCTCCTCGTGGAGGAATTTGAGATCGCGGAAGAACTACTTACTCCGGAAGCTAACTTAAAAGACGACTTGGAAATCGATTCGTTGGATCTGGTGGACATAGTGGTGCTCATCGACCAGGAGTTCGGTTTCAAACCCAAAGCGGAAGAACTGAAAAGCGTGAAGACGCTGCAGGATTTCTACGACTTTATAGCATCGCATATCTGATGGCACAGGAGTGGAGCGGACAGACAGGAGGCACGCATTGGATGCAGCGGGCATTGGTACATTGGGTGCGGCATACGGACATCCGTATCATGTACGGCGTGACCAATCTGTGGCTCGTATGGTATATGCTGGTTCGTTCCACGGAGCGGCACGGAGCGTATGTGTTCCATCGTCGCAGAGGCCGTACACGCCTGCAGGCGGCTTGCGATGTCTATCGCTCGTTTTATCATTTCGCCAAGGCTATCATCGACCGTTTTGCGGTGTATGCCGGCAAGTCGTTTGAGGTGACGGTGGAAAACAGCGAACGGTACTACGACAAGGTGCATGATCCGGAAGGATTCGTCATGCTCTTCTCGCATGTGGGCAACACCGAGATGGCGGCTTATTTCCTCGCCACGCCGGACAAGCGGATGCATATCCTCACCTTTGGCGGTGAGTCACCCGAAGTGATGTCCCGTCGGGCTGAGGCCATGGCGCAGAACAATATAGGCACCATCATTGTAGAACCCGAAACGATGAGCCATATCTACCGCATCAACGAGGTGCTGCAGCAAGGCGAAGTGCTCACCATGGCTGCCGATCGCAGGATGGGAGGAGCGGAGACCGTTTGCCGGTTCATGGATGCCGAAGCGCGTTTCCCTGCTGGACCGTTCCGTATATGTCAGGCGATCAAGAAACCCGTACTGCTGACATTCGTCATCAAGGAGAGTTATCGTTCGTATCGCGTCTATACGGAGGAATTGGCACCGACCAAGGACTTGGCGCAACGCTTTGCCGAACGCGTAGAACAAATGGCGCTGGCACATCCGTACGAGTGGTTCAATTTTTATGACTTCTGGAAAGGGGAAATTAAAAATTAAAAATTAAAAATTAAGAATTAAGAATTGGTAATTGTTAACGGACATAGTATTATCTCGCCGTTGGGTGAAGGCTCACAGGCTAACTTCGAAGCGGTGCAAGCCGGTCGAAGCGGGCTGAGGCTGTACACGGACCGTTTTGCGGATGTGGAGCCGTTCTGTGCGTCTCTGTTCGATACCCCGCAGGACTTTGTGGAGCTGTGTGTGCGGAGTGTGGAGCTGGCTGTTAGTAGTCAGAATTCAGCCGTCAGCCTTCAGGATGCAGGGACGATTTTTATTTTGAGCACGACCAAAGGGGACCAACTGGACTTGCTGTCGCCGGCGCAAGCCATAGCACGCCATTTCGGCAATCCGAATCCGCCGATTGTGGTCAGCAATGCCTGCACATCCGGTGTCTGCGCACAGATAACGGCTATGCGACTGCTCGAAGCAGGTGTCTATCGTCATGCCGTGGTCGTTGGCTGCGACTTGCAGAGCCGGTTCATCGTCAGCGGTTTTCAGGCGTTCAAGGCTTTGTCGCCCGAACCCTGCCTGCCTTTCAGTCCCGAACGGAAAGGACTCAACCTCGGCGAAGCGGCGGCAACGATCATCTATAGCCAACGGCCAACGACTAACGACCAACGACCTGTCTGGACACTCGAAGCCGGTGCGATACACAATGATGCGAACCATATCTCGGCACCAAGCCGAACCGGTGAAGGCGCTTATCTGTGCCTGAAGGATGTGCTGCAGGGCGTCTCTCCGTCGGACATCGACCTGCTCGGCGTACACGGCACGGCTACACTCTATAACGACGACATGGAAAAAATCGCCATCGAACGGGCAGGATTGCAGGATGTGCCTGTCTCGGCACTCAAACCCTTCTTCGGTCACACCATGGGCGCTGCCGGTGTGCTGGAGACGATACTTTGCATGATGCAAATGGAAAATGGAAAGTGGAAAATGGACAATGGACAATTGCAAATCATAAAGATGCTATCGGGCTTCGGAGGCGTGAATGCAGCCATAAGATTGAAATTAAAAATTCAAAATTAAGAATTAAAAATTGAAGGTTGAAAGCCAAATAGAAATAACTCCGACATCCGTGGTGCTGAACGGGCAGGCGATAGCGGTGGAAGCGACAGGCGAGAAAATGCTGGTCGAACTCTACCGTCGTTTTGTAGGCGACTATCCGAAGTTCTTCAAGATGGACACTCTCTCGCGCCTGGGCTTCATTGCTGCGGAACTGTTGCTAAAGCATTCAGGTGCTTCCGAGCACTCCGATAAAAGTTGTCAGCCATCAGCCATCATCCTGGCGAATCGGAGCGCGAGCATCAAGAATGATAGGGATTATCTGGCAACGATCTCCGAAGGCAACTACTATCCTTCGCCGTCATTGTTCGTCTATACGCTGCCGAACATCGTCACCGGCGAGATAGCCATACGGCACCACATTCAGGGCGAAACGGCTTTTTATATCCTCGACCGCCCGGAAGACCTGGAGCCGATTCTTCTTTCAACTTTAAACTTTAAACTTTCAACTGCGTTAGCCGGTTGGTGCGAGTGCAGCGAACCGAATACTTTTTACGCAAAAATGCAACTAATTATATGGAACAACTGATTGAACAACTGAAAGCACAGATCATCGAGGCGCTTAGTTTTGAGGACATGACGCCTGCCGATATCGATACGGATGCACCGCTCTTCGGTGAAGGGCTGGGACTGGACTCTATCGATGCGCTTGAACTGATCATGTTGCTGGATCGCGAATACGGCATCAAGTTGGCAGACCCGAAAGCGGGTAAGGCCATCTTTGCCTCCGTTCGCACTATGGCGGAATACATAAGCACACATCGAACTAAATGAGAATAGCTATCACAGGCATAGGAATGGTCAGTGCCATAGGCATGAACAGCGCCGAGACACTGCAGTCATTGCTGAACGAACAGTCCGGCATTGGTTCGATGCGTGTGTTGGGCAGTGTGCATAGGGAATTGCCGGTCGGCGAAGTGCCGTTGACCGATGCCGAACTGAAAGCGAAAGCCGGCATCGATGCCCACGAACCCGTTCCGCGTACCTCCTTACTCGGTATCCTTGCCGCAAGGGAAGCATTGGCGATGGCTAATACGACCTGTGACGCGTTCATTAGCGGTACTACCGTCGGCGGTATGGACCTCACGGAGCAGCATTGGGCGGAGTACGAACAGGGCCAAGCCTCGGAGAACATCCGCTTGCACGAAGCCGGTGAATCGACCAATGTCATTGCAAGGCATCTTGCTCCTTTCACCTCTCACCTTTCACCTTTAAACTTTACCGCCACTCCCTCAACGGCTTGTTCGTCGGCGCTGAATGCCATCATGCTTGGGGCTAATCTCTTGCGTACAGGCCAGGCCAAAGCGGCATTGGTAGGCGGAGCGGAGAGTCTGAGTAAGTTCCACCTCAACGGTTTCAATACACTCATGATTCTGGACCATGCGCCTTGCCGGCCTTTCGATGCCGACCGCAACGGTTTGAACTTAGGCGAAGGGGCAGGGTACCTGGTGCTCGAACCCGAAGAGGAGGCTCTCCAACGCGGTGCGCCTGTCCTCGCGTACATAGGCGGCTATGCCAATACCTGCGATGCGTTCCATCAGACAGCTTCGTCCGAGAGCGGTGAGGGTGCATACCTGGCGATGAGCAAGGCGCTCGAGATGGCAGGTCTGCAACCCGCAGACATCGACTATATCAATGCCCATGGCACGGCTACGCCCAATAATGACCTGAGTGAATCGGCAGCTCTGTTGCGTCTCTTTGGCGACAAACTTCCGGCGGTGAGCAGTACCAAAGCGTTTACGGGACATACGACATCCGCTTCCGGAGGACTCGAAGCTGCCATCTGTGTGTTGGCTATGCAGCATGCATTTGTGCCGGCTAACCTCCATTGGCATCATTCGGCAGAAGGCCTCATCACGCCTGTCACCCATACGCAACAACACACACTGACGCATGTGCTATGCAATGCGTTCGGTTTTGGTGGCAATGAGTCGTCACTGGTGCTCTCGGCGCATGGCATCGACCTGAGCGAGTCACCGTTGGCACCGTTGCCGGAGCCTCGCCTAAATGACCAAATCGTAAATGAACAAATGGTCAATGCCGCTGAGGCTCGTCGCATGACACCGCAGACACGGCGTTTGGTAGCTGCCGTTCGGCAACTGATGGCCTCTACCGGCGTGACGCATCCGGATGCAATTATCTGTGCTACCCAATGGGGTTGCATGCTGCAGTCGATGCGGTTTTTGCAGGATATGCTGGCGTCCGATGAACAGCAACTCAAACCGACGCCGTTCATCCAATCGACGCATAACACCATTGCTTCGCTCATTGCTATTCTGACGGGTAATCACGGTTACAACGCCACTTATTCGCAGGGCAAGCAGTCGCTTGAATGTGCGTTGAAGGATGTGCAGACGCAGATGAGTCTCGGACTCATTCGTTCGGCATTGGTGCTGGAGTTTGACGAGCAAGTGGACGCCTGGGATAAGGTGCTGGCGCTGATTGGTGACAGTACGCAAGACATTGCCACGGCGCGTATGTATAGAATAAACGAGTAAGATGAAACTGATTCTTTTGGCCATCATACAGAGTATTTTCCTCTGCGGAGGACAATTGTTCCTGAAACTGGCGCTGCAAGCCATGGGACCCGTCTCGCGGACATGGTCGTTCGTGTTCAGCCAACTGACCAACTGGTGGTGGCTGGCCTGCGGCGTATCGTTCACGGCAGCGGGTGTCCTGTGGATGTACATCCTCAAGCACTGGTCGTTCTCGCAGGCGTATCCGCTCAGCAGTCTGGCGTATGTCTTCGGCATGCTCGCCGCGATGTTCGTCTTCCATGAGCACATAGCCTGGACGCAATGGGTAGGAATCCTCTTCATCATGGCAGGGTGTTACCTGGTGGTAAATTGAAAATGGAAAATTGACAATTGAAAATTATGTTAGCATTGATAATCTCCATCATATTGAGTCTCGAAGCGGATTTTGTGCAGACCAAGACTTCGGCGCTGATGCTGGAACCGCAGGTCTCGACGGGACATATGTCCTATCGTTCGCCGGACTACTTGCGTTGGGCTTACGACAAGCCGCAAGTGCTCGTTTGGGAAATGAACGGACAGGAGACGAATGTCAATCCGCAAGTGCAGAAACTGCTTCGGATGATCATGGCTTCCGTTTCCGGTGAGGCACAGGATGACGCCAAGATACAACGCGAGAGCAAGCGGCTCTTCAGGTCGGTCAACATCGTGATGGACGAACGCAACGAAGTGGCTCAACGCGTCGAGATGATTGAGAAAAACGGAGATATCACCCTGATTGAATTTAGCAATGTCCAAGTCCGATAGTACATATTCCCGCCACGCCATCTGTGCGTTGATACCGACCTTCAACAATGCCGGTACCATCGTCGATGTGGTCACGCGCGTACACCAACAGTTGCGTGATATCATCGTGGTGGTCGATGGCTCTACGGACAACACACTGAGCCTCTTGGGCGGACTGCCTTTCCCTGTCACTATCGTCAGCCATGCCCGCAACAAAGGCAAGGGTGCGGCACTCGTCTCGGGTTTCCGCAAGGCACTCGGGATGGGTTTTGACTACGCCGTGACCATCGATGCCGACGGACAACATTTCCCTGAAGACATACCTGTTCTTCTGCGTGCTCATGATGTGCACCCGGATGCCCTTCTCGTTGGCAGCCGTCCTTTCACGGACGAGAACATGTCCGGCAAGAGCAAGTTCGCCAACCGCTTCTCCAACTTCTGGTTCCGGTTGCAGACGACCATTAACCTGCCGGATACGCAAACCGGTTTCAGGCTCTATCCGTTGCATCGTCTGCATGGGCTCAATATCCTCACGCGCCGGTATGAAGCAGAACTCGAACTGCTCGTCTTTGCCGCTTGGCATAATGTGCCGTTGGTGCCTGTGCCTGTGCGCGTTTATTACCCGCCTAAGGAAGAGCGTGTCAGCCATTTTGTGCCGGCTCGCGACTTCACACGGATCTCCATCCTCAACTGTTTCCTCTGCATCGGTGCCGTTCTTTTCGGCTATTGGCATATGTACTGGCGAACGGTGCTCAGTTTCTTCTATTTCGGCACTACGATGCTGTTCATCGTCAATCCCTTCACCTGGATCTATTTCCTCATTCATGGCCGCAATGCTGCTTCCAAGGCCCGTTATCATGTCTATGCCCAACGCATAGCGGCGCACTATGTCCGTATGATAGGCGGTTTGCGGCTGACGACCATCGACCTGGAGCGAATGACCAGTGACCAATCAGTCATCATCTGCAATCATCAGTCGTTCATCGATATCATCATCTGTCTCTCGTTGACGCCGAAGATGGTCATGATCGTGAAGGAATATGTGTGGTACAATCCTTTCTTGGGCGTCGTGGCGCGGTATCTGGACTGTTTCCCCACCTCTATCGATGAGGAAGAGCGGGAGGCGCGTGTCAAGCAGATCATCGATGAAGGCTATTCGCTGTTCGTCTTTCCCGAAGGCACGCGTTCCAAGACGGGCGAGATAGGACGTTTCCACCGCGGTGCTTTCTATTATGCGGAGAAATACCGGTTGCCCATTCAACCGCTGTTGCTGCAGAACATGACCGACTATATGGGCAAGCGCCAGTTCATGCTTCGTCCCATGGATGTTACGCTGACGGTGTTGCCGCTTGTACCTGCGGATGATACCTCGTTCGGTGAGAACTATAAGAAACGGACCAAAGCGTTCGAACGCTATTATGATTCCTTGCTCCATTCAAACCCATGCGAAGACTCCGAATCATAGGATGCGTGTTGCTGGCGTTGCTGTTAAATGAACAAATGGTAAATGCCAAAATGGTCAATCGCTTGACTTTCTTTCCCGCGGACAGTACGCTGAACACGGGAATGACCATCATCGTTTGTCCGGGAGGCAGTTACAGTTGGCACGACATGCAGCATGAGGGCATCGAAGTGGCACAATGGCTCAACACGCTGGGTATCAATGCGTTTGTACTCAAATACCGCGTGGCGACTGTCAGTGCCTACATCCTCGGGTACCGCGTCCTCGGGCTCGGCAACAAGTACCCGAATATGCTCATTGACATGGAGGACGCACTTCGTTATGCCTACGAGCACGCCGACTCGCTTCGGATAGACACCACACGCATCGGTGTCATGGGTTTCTCCGCAGGAGGACACCTCACGATGATGTCGTTTACGCATAACAGGACGCCGTACAAACCGGATTTCCTGTGCCCTGTCTATCCCGTTGTCACTTTTAGTGACAAGCGATATGTGCATCGCCGTTCGCGCAGAGGTGCGTTAGGCGTTTGGGGACAGTTCAATCAGGCCAAACGTGACAGTCTCTCAATCGAGCAGCATATACCTGCCGACTGCCCGCCTGTGTTCCTCGTCAATTGTCAGGATGACCCTGTCGTCAAGTATCAGAATTCGGTTCTGCTCGATTCGGCACTGACGGCACAACATATACCGCACACCTACATACAATACCAAACCGGCGGACACGGTTTCGGAGCGTCCGAAGAGAAAGGTACCGCCGAATGCAGACAATGGAAAAATGAATTTGTACAATGGATATCGAATTTGAATCTGTAGAGCGTATCCGCGCGTTTCAGGAAGAGAAACTGCGTGCACAGATAGCCTATTTGGCGGCGCACTCGCCCTATTATCAACGGGTGTTTGCCGAACAGCATATCGACCCTTCGTCCATCCGGACGATAGACGACTTGCAGCGTTTGCCTTTCACGGAAAAGGCGGACTTGCAGCGGTTTAACAACGATTTTCTCTGTGTGCCCAAAGAGGATATCATTGATTATATCACCACTTCCGGCACGCTCGGCGACCCCGTTCTTTTCGGTTGTACGGAAGCCGACTTGCAGCGTTTGGCGTACAACGAGCATAAGTCGTTTGCCTGTGCCGGACTGCGCAAAGGCGACATCCTCCAGCTGATGACCACTATCGACAAACGGTTTATGGCGGGACTCGCTTATTGGATGGGCATCCGTCGGATGGGTGCAAGTATCATTCGTGTCGGCAACGGAATACCCGAACTCCAATGGGATACGATCCAGCGCTTGCATCCTACCGCTATCATGTGTGTGCCGTCGTTCATTCTGCGGCTCATCGAGTACGCCGAACAGCATAACATCGACTATCGTCATTCATCCATCCGTAAGATCATCGGCATCGGTGAAGGACTGCGCGACCAGCAGTTCCGGCTCAACTTGCTCGGACAGCGCATTCATGACAAATGGCCCGAAGTGGAACTATACGCCACCTATTCATCGACCGAGATGTCTGCCACATTCTCTGAATGTGAGCACGCTTGCGGAGGACATGTGCATCCCGAACTGATCATCGTGGAGATTATCGGTGATGACGACCTGCCTGTGGCCGACGGACAAGCGGGAGAGATAGTCATCACTACGCTGGGCGTCGAAGGTATGCCGTTGTTGCGTTTCCGGACAGGTGACATAGCGGCTAAAGTGACGGAACCTTGCGCCTGCGGTCGCCATTCGTATCGGCTCACGCCGCTTATCGGTCGCAAACATAACATGATCAAGCTCAAAGGTACCACTATCTACCCGCCTGCCATCAACGATGTGCTGGATAACACGCCGTTCGTGGGCAATTATGTAGTGGTCGTACGAACCTCGGCTGCAGGAACTGACGAAGTGATTGTACGAATCAGCCTGAACGACAAGCGTAAGACGGCGGACGAAGCCATTAAGGCGCTCAAGGACCATTTCCGCAGTCGTCTGCGCGTGGCGCCACAAGTGGAGATCCTGCCTGCGGATGTGATCCAGCAAATCAATTTCCCTGCCAAGAGCCGCAAACCCGTTAAGTTTATCGACGAGCGCTGAAATGCTGAAAGCCCTTCTCCATATCTATGACTTCTTCACGGCGCACAAACCGGCGCTCTGGATCAGCTTTTCCGTACTGATGGTGCCCATACTGTTTTTGGCTTTGTCGCTGCGCTATGACGAAGACATCATGGACTTTCTGCCTGTGACCGAAGAGGATAGAGTGGCGCTCGATGCTATGCAAAATCAGCAGGAAGCCTCGCGTATCGTGCTGATTGTAGAAGGTGAGGACGAGGACCTGCGCCTTGATGCTTTGGATGAAATCAATGATAAGTTTTCAGTTTTCAGTTATCAGCTTTCGGAATTCGACCTGTCGGATTTTCCATTTTCCATTGTCCATTATCCATTGTCCATTTCCGACTCGCTCTTCACGCCCGAAGCCGTGCACAATGCCTTGCTTCGCGATAAGTCTATCCTCTCTACACCCGGCACTTCTTTCCTTGCTCCGATCATCCAGGCTGATCCATTGGGATTAGTCGATCTAAAGACTATAGACCAACGACTAACGACCAATAAAAGTTATGCTTTTATCGATAGTCCTTACGGCTCCACGGAGACGAAGCATAACGCCGCATTGATAGACTCGCTTCATGCCGTGACGGATGAGGTGGCTGAGGCTTTTCCTGATTTGAACATCCGTTGGATCGGCGCTCCTGTTATTGCGGTAGGCAATGCGCGACGTATCAAAACCGACACGATTCTATGTATCAGTCTTTCGCTGGTGTTCATCATTGCCTTGCTGCTCTATGCTTTCCCGCGCCGTCGTGACTTGGCGCTTATTCTGCTGTCTGTCACCTTCGGTTGGATCTTCGGCATGGCTATCCTTCGGCTCGTTACGCCTACTGTCAGTGCCGTTGTACTCGGCATAGGCAGCGTGCTTATCGGTATCGCTGTCAATTATCCGCTACACCTGCTCGTGCATCAGCGTTATACGACCTCTGTCCGGCAGACGCTTAACGAAGTGCTCTCGCCTCTTGTGGTGGGAAATATCACGACTGTCGGCGCTTTTCTGGCACTCGTTCCGTTGCAAGCTACTGCGATGCGGCATCTTGGGATCTTTGCTGCGGCTATGCTTATCGGTACGATACTCTTCTGTGTCTTCGTTCTCCCGCATCTCATGTCCGCCGAACCTACACCGGTAAGAGAGATAAAGCTAAGAGGAAATGGAAAATGGAAAATGGAAAATGGAAAATGGCTTGTTCTCGCTCTTACCCTTGTCGCAGGTGTATATTTAATGGTAAATGGTAAATGGTCAAATGGTACATGGTTTGATCCCAATCCATCCCATATCAACTACATGACTGCTCAGCAACGGGCAGATATGGAAGCCTTTGAAGCTATTTTTGCAGGCTCTGTCCCGAAACGACAGGCTCTGTCCCGCAACGACGAATGGCATGCCTATTGGCAAACCCACGACCCGCAGACACTCATTTCCCTTATTCAGACCGAAGCAGTTGCTGTTGGTTTCCGTCCGGATGCTTTTCAGCCTTTCTACGATCAGTTGCTAATGACCCAATCGCCCAATGAACAAATAAATGAAAAAATGGTAAATGTCCAAATGGTAAATATCATAAGTCGTTTGAGCGACTCCTTTGACTATCTCGGCTTGGTTTGTTCGATCATCGTCTTTGCTTTCTTGTGGCTCAGTTTCCGCAGTATATGGCTTGCCTTGATAGCCTTTGTACCGATGGCTCTGAGTTGGGTGTGGATCTTAGCCTTGATGCAACTCTTTGGCTTTCAGTTCAACATCGTCAATATCATCCTTGCCACGTTCATCTTCGGACAAGGTGACGACTATACCATTTTCATCGTCGAAGGCTTGCTCTACGAACACCGCACAGGCAAACCGATGCTGCCTCAGTACCGGCAGTCGATACTGCTATCGGCACTCATCATGCTCATCGGTATCGGCATCCTTGTCTTTGCGCAACATCCTGCCATGCACTCGCTCGGTACCGTCACGCTCATTGGTATGTCCGTTGTCCTCATTATGGCTGCCACCGTTCCACCATTACTTTTCCGACTGTTCTCAAAGTAAGGTTCTCGGGACATGGTCCCGTGATGATCCTGTTTTATACCTCACATCACCTGCTGTCTGAACGCTTTCGGGCTTAGGCCTGTTTGGCGTTTGAAGAATGTACCGAAATGGCTTTGATTCTGGAAGCCAAGCCGGTCGGATATCTGCTGCACCGAAAGTGAAGTAGAGGACAAAAGGGACTTGGCCTGACGCATCAAGGCCTCATCAATGTATTTGTTGGGGGAAGAACCTAAGGTCTGCTTGACCACATTCGACAGGTATTTCGGCGCCAGACACATCTGCGAGGCATACCACTCTACGGTATGCTGGGTGCGGCAATGTGTTTCTACTAACGACAAATACTGACCGCATATCTGTTCGGCGCGGGAAATAGTATTTGCCTGCTGAGGTGTTACCTGATAATCTGCAGCTTGATTATAAAGCATCGAACGAACGAGACTCGTTATGGCTTGCGGCTTATTGACCTCGATAAGCGTTCGTAACAAGTTGATATACTGCAATATAACCTGCATTTGCTGTTCTGTCATGTGCCAGGTGGGATTTACGAACATTTGGGTTAGAACAGACTGTTGAATTCGCACATTCAGCATATCTCCGAATTGCGTGGTGAATCCCAATACATAAAACTCACAATCGGGACTGACCTCAACTTCTGTCAGTACGTGATCTGCCATAACGAGAATACCGGTATTGGCACTTAATTCCACCAACCTGTTGTTCATCTTGCCTCGCACCGTACCTTTGACCACATATTCCAGCGCATAGGAAGGAGGTAGAAAGCGTTCCGGAAAAGCAGGAATACCGCCTTCTATCTTGGATAATGTCAGAATGGTATGACCTTCGTTTTGCACGACACAATGCCATGCAAAATGATTGAAGTTTTCCAACTTGGGCACTTCGGGTATTGGCGTTGAATGTTGCATAAAACCAGTTACGAGTTGACGATTTGCGATTTGCTATTTTTGTTTGACGGTGCAAAGGTACAACAGTTTTTTGACATGTGCAA
>JAEEGL012520167.1_pt1 | contig 16339 bp, 12 predicted proteins | sample 9134231 | NCBI WGS metagenome assembly JAEEGL01 (sample SAMN16246548, study PRJNA631951) | gut metagenome | biome: gut microbiome; feature: rumen; material: fiber-attached | host: Bos | place: Iran: Karaj | collected 2018-10
CTTGAAGGGCCGTTTATCGTCAGTTTCCACTCCGTGAGCAAGAATGCCTGGTATGAACGCCAGTTTACTGTCAGCGAGAAGGACGGCACCCTGGTGATCGATGAAGCACCGGCTGAAGAAGCAGAGATCACCTATATCTTTGTTACGGGCGGAGATGGCACATGGACCAGGGACTCCGGCAAGGATTTCGAGATCGTTGTCAAACGCAGTGCGGATGATGATACCACGTTCAGCCGGTTCACCGGGATCTCGGTCGACGGTAAGGCACTGGACAAGGCTGACTATACCGCCGTAGCCGGCAGCGTGAAGATTACGGTGAAGAGCGCCTGCCTGGAGACCCTTTCTGCAGGCAAGCACACAGTGACGGTGACCTTCAACGACGCTTCCGCCGAGACGACCCTCACCGTGGAAGAGGCTTCCGGAGGCAGCGATTCACCTGCGACCGGCGATGCCGGTATCGGGATCTGGGCTGTCATGGTAGCTGCTTCTGCAGCCGGGTTCGTGACGCTGAAGAGGAAAAAAGACGAAGAGACCGCCTGAGAACTTCAGAGCAGATGCCGGACAGAACAACAGGCATGGAGGGCGGACGCCGGACAGGCGTCCGCTCTGTTTTGCTGTGCGGAAGAAAAAAACCGGGCGCCCACAGGAGTGAGCGCCCGGTGAAAGGGATATGAGAGATCAGACCAGCATCTTCTTTGCTTTGCCCAGATAGGAAAGGTAAACCAGGGGCTGGATGACAGAAAGGATGGCGGTGGCGACCAGCAGGATGGCGGCCACGGGGACCGTTGAGTCGCTGAAGAAGAAATTGCCGATGAGGGTGAGAGCCAGATCTATCGCAAAGACAATGAGGATCAGTACGATGGTACGCCTGCCCCGTGCGACCATAGCGCCATCGTCCAGCTTGCCGGCCAGGTTGATGATGCCACGGACAACGAAGAAGGCTGCGAGAGTATGGAGAAGCGAATTGACCAGGTTGAAGACCGGCGCGAGAGTGTCGCCTTCCTTCAGAAAGCCGCTGGCAGCTGCCACGACAATATTGAGGATGACGACAGTCAGAGCGAGTTTGAAGGCGGATTCATCCTTGGAGGCGCGGTTGATACCGCTGATGGTCATGATCAGCGCGATGATGGAAATGACTGCAACGCCAAGACCGAGGATGGCAATAATGCCGACAGAGAGCATGGTGGAACTGTCCGGAGTGCCGGAGGCGTCGATATCCAGACCGCTGGCCATGACAGTCACGACCAGCCCGACGACCGCTGCGATGAGGGTCAGGATCTGCGCCGTATGAATCTTGCTGACGCCGGAAAACGCATTGGGAAATCTCATGGCTTCATACTCCTTTTCGGATATTTTCACCAGTCAATGAAAGGAGACTGGAAGAAGACGCGGGTATCGAGATCGAGGACCAGCTTTGCACCGCCGTATTTGGTACCGGTCACATCATAATTGCCCCAGAGATCGGCGCGGCCGTAGCTTGCATTGTGGGCGGTGAGAGGCTGGAGATAATAGCCGCCGTCCTCACGGTTCAGGCCGAGGATCGCCCGGATGGGGGTCACAAAGAGATTTCCGGACAGATAGGGGACCGGATCGGAGACGTCACCCAGCCGGCGAACGGTGCCTTCCCGGAAACCGGCAGCCAGCAGCGGAGAGCCGAAGCAGACGGTATTGAGGACATTGTAGCGGGACTTGATGGTGGAATCGGCAGCCACCTGCTGGGCAATCATGCCGCCCAGACTGTGCCCGGCCAGTACAAGATTGGCGTTCTTGGGCACGTTGTTTTTGATTACATTGACCACGTTGGTATAGTAGGGGTTTTTCAGATTGAAACCGGACAGCAGATCGGTCAGGCCTTCGGTGGTCTGGTTGAACACGATCTCGGTACCGGACAGGGTGACAAGGTAGACGGTCTTTGAACTCCAGCCGGATTTCAGAGTGCCCTTGACGATGGAGATGGGGCCTTTCTCACCCTGGTTGTAGCCGTCGCGGATCAGCTGGTAGATTTCGGGAGCGGTGGTATAGGTGTGGTTGTCAGCGGCTGAAGCGTAGGCAATGGTACTGCCGCAGATCATCAGCGCCACCAGGAGAGAGGCAACGATTCTCTTCAGGAAGGTTCTGCGTTTCATTCTGATCGACCTTTCTTTTTCAGTTTTGTGGATGGGGACTGCCTTTGGTCAATTGTACCATGTTTCAGGCAGGTTGACAATGCTGTATTTGACGGATTTTTGAGAGAGCGGTTCAGAATGAAGAACAGGACAGGCAAAGCGTCGCTTTGCCTGTCCTGTTTTTGCAATTGGCTGACAGTGGAAGATCAGCCCTTGACCGCACCTGCGGTGACGCCCTCCACATAGTATTTCTGCAGGAACATGAACAGCGTCACGATGGGGATGGCGACGATGACGCAGCCTGCAGCAAACTGGGTGAACAGGTTGGTATCCGGATGGGTGCCGAACAGCAGGGAGTACAGACCCACCGAGACCGTCCAGTAGGAGGGGTTGTCCGCACCGATGATGACCTTTGCGAAGATGAAGTCCATCCACGGGCCGGTGAAGCTCATCAGCGCCTGATAGATGATGATGGGCTTGGCCAGGGGAAGGATGATCCGCTGGAAGATCTGGAAGTTCGTGCAGCCATCCAGCTTGGCAGACTCCACCAGGGCGTTGGGGATCACGTCAAAGAAGCCCTTGGCGATCTGGAAGCCGAGACCGGCACCGGCGCTGTAGGCCAGGATCAGACCGATCATGGAGTACTGCGGATGGCTGGGGTTGCCGGTCAGACCAACGGACTTGAGCAGGAAGTAGATGGCGATCATGCTCATGAAACTGGGGAACAGGCCGATGATCATGGAGATGTTCATGAAGGGCTTGCGGAGTTTGAACTTCAGCTTGGACATGCAGTAGGCTACCGATAGGACCAAGAAGGTGGAGATGATGCAGTCCACCACGGAGATGATAAGGGTGTTCAGCATCCAGCGGGGGAAGGCGTTGGAAACGCCGTAGTAGGTGGCGCTGAACAGATCCTGGAAGTTCTTCATCCCATAAACGCGCGGGAAATAGTTCTCCGTGACGGTGCCGATAAAGGTGCCGTCAGGCCGGTACTCGCAGCGGAAAGCGGACAGGGCGATCCAGACCAGGGGGACCAGCCAGACGATAGCCAGAATGACAAGGATGATGTACGTTGCGCCGAGACTGACACGGCGGTTGCGGGAGAGGCTCCCGACTTTCTGCTTCTTCGTACTCATTGGAACGTGTCCTCCTCATTGTAAGCCTTGCTGCGCCGGTAGGTTACCAGGGTGATGGTAGCCGTGATCAGGAACGTGAAGATACCGATGACGGCGCCTGTGTTGTAGGAACCCTGGTCGATGGTCACCTTATAGAGCCATGTGACCAGCAGGTCTGTGCCGCCGGCCTGATAGCCCACGTAGGTGGGGCCGCCTCCCGTCAGCAGGAAGATGGAGTTGAAGGAGTTCATATTTCCCACGAAGCTGGAGATCAGATACGGCGTTGTGACGAAGATGACATAGGGAAGGGTGATCTTGAAGAACATCTTCATCGTGGACGCTCCGTCTACCCGGCCCGCCTCATACAGATCCGCCGGGATGTTCATGAGGATTCCGGAGGTCATCAGCATGGTGTAGGGGATACCTACCCACATGTTGATGATGATGACCATGAGCTTGGCCAGGTGCTCACTGTCGCTTGGGTGCAGACCCAGGAAACCGATTGGCGCTGACGTGAGGCCCAGGTTCATCAGCAGGGCGTTGAAGGGACCGTACTCGCCCAGCAGGTTACGGACCGCCAGCAGGGAGATGAACTGGGGCACCGCGATGGTGAGGATGAAGATGGTCCGGAACAGTTTCTTGGCCTTCAGGCCCTTCTTGTTGATGAGCAGGGCCAGGATGATGCCGCCGAAGTAGCAGGTCAGGGTGGCGAAGATGGCCCAGACGAAGGTCCAGCCCAGGACCGGCAGGAAGCGGTAGTGGATCTCAACACCCAGAGAGCCTTCACCGGTGAATACCGAGCGGAAGTTCATCAGGCCGTTCCAGTGGAACAGGTTGGTGCCCAGATCGTTCATGTCCTGCTGGTTATAGGTGGTGAAAGCCAGAGCGATCATGAAGACCGTCGGCAGGATAGTGAACAGCGTAGCGGCGATGCAGGTGGGAGTCAGCATCAGCACGTGGAATTTGCCGTCCAGCAGATCCTGCAGGTCCTCCCGGAAGGTGGAGGGCTTCTTGCCGATCTTCCGGTCCATGTCCGCCTTGTAGGAAGAAGCGATGTTCAGGTTCCATACCAGGAAGTAGATGACGATCATGGCGATGGTGGCAAACCCGAACAGGACCATCAGCTTGCAGTCGGAGCCGCTGGCAAAGTGGCCGGTGACGGGGTCGAACTCACCGCCCTCGGTCACGTGGGTCAGAGACAGGTTGCGCAGGGCCTTCCAGCCATAGGGGGTGTTGTTGATCGAGGGGTTGAGGATCATCAGCGCCAGAATGCCCACCTGAATCAGCAGGAAGAGGAAACCCTTGACGTATTGTTTGTGGTAAAAATTGCCGGCACCGAAAATGAAGTGGGAGAGCTTGGTGCCCGGGGAGCCGTCAGCGAACCGTTTGCTGAATCTGGAAAACGACGCGGCGACCCGCTCCGGGAAGCTCAACTGATTCTTTTTGATTTTCGGAGCCCGTTTCGTTTTGGAACTCATAGTGTCCTCCCAAAATAGTCAGGAATCAGTGTCGTCAGTGATCAGACCGGTGGATTCATCATGCCTGCGCCGGCAGGTTGGCAGGGAACTCGCTGGGATTGACGCCGTGCATCCACAGGTACTCGATCAGATACAGACCCTTGCGGACGCCATCCAGGCTCTCGGTCTCGGAAAGGAGCGCATCGCCGGTGGTGGGGTAGGCGCTCTTGTCAATAATGGCGCGGAACACCTGCGGGCCGTTTTTGGAGTAGTAGTAGGTGTTCAGGGTTCCTGTAACAAAGGGCTGAGGGATGCCCCATTCGGACATGGCAACCTGCATGGCGGCCAGATTGAACTGGCTTTCGGTTACCTTGCCGTCCTGGTAGCACTGCTTGATGTAGTTCTCAGCGCCCAGATAGGCGGGCACGTTCAGGCACTCCAGGTAGGAGGCGTTCTGAACTTCCTTGCTGGACAGATACTTGATGAGTTCCTGCTCCTTGCCGTACTTGCTGGCGGCAGAGTTGGCGTTCACCATGAAGCACTTGCAGTCGGCGAAGGTACCGCCCCGGAAGACCTCGCCGGCGGAGACACCGGACAGGCCCTCCACGGAGGCCTCGGTCAGGGTGAAGGTGGGGATGAGGGTGATGCCCAGATTGGTCTCACCCACGGAGGCTTTGGCGGTGTTATAGTGCCAGGCGCCGCCGATCACGGACAGAACGCCGTTGTTACGCAGGTCGGCGTCCCAGCCGTCCGGGGAAGCCCATTTGAATCCGTTGGGATCAGCCGCAAAGGCCTGGAGCCAGCGGACGATGGCCACGGTATCGTCACCCTGGCAGTTGGACACGCCCTTGGAACCGCCGGAGAAGGAATCGGCACCTTCGAAGAGCTTGACGGTCGTGCTGTGATCGCTGACCTTCCGGGCCAGCAGGGCGAAGGACATGTTATATCCGTCGTCGCCGGTAACGGTGATGGCCTTGGTTCCGGCACGCTGAGCGGCAGCCTGCAGACCCTCAAAGCTCTGGGCCTCCTCTTCGGTGACCGCGGCTTTGTTATAGTAGAGGAAAAGGGCCTGGGAGATATAGGGAACACCGTACAGGTAGGTGTTGCCGTTGAGGGTGGAGTAGATGACGCTCTGATAGGACTCGGGATTGTCGGCCAGAACCTGAGCGATCAGTCCCTCGTCTGTGATGGGTTTGGCGCACTGGGTGGAGGCCAGTTTGCCGATATTGTCGTGGGCTACGGTATAGATATCAGCCGCAGCGGTGGGGTCGTTGGAGATGGTGCCGGCAATGGAGCCGGTGTCCATGCCCTTGACATCCACGGTGTAACCGAAATCGGAATGATCCGCAATGTACTGATCGCAGATCTTCTGGTAGAACTCAGCGGATTCTTCGCCGACCCAGACGCGGATCACACCGTCGTCCTTGGCGCCGCCGCCTCCGCCTCCGCCTCCGCCGCAGGCAGCCAGAGAGAACAGCATGGCAAGGGCCAACAGGATCGTCAACAGTTTTTTCATCTTATTATCCTCCTTGCTAATTGATACCGTCGTATGAGAGTTTCTCGATGACCAGGATACCGGTCATCCAGTCGCAGATGGTTCTGTTTCTTTTGTTCAAGAGCATTTCCGTCAGACGCAGCAGCGGAACCAGCAGAAATGTCAGGATACCGGTGAAGAGATACCAGACCAGACTGTCTATCAGGAACACGAACAGGAAACGGGCGATCACCTGCCAGGGGACCGCGCGGCTCTGGCGCCGCTCGTAAAACGGCATGATCCCGGTCATCAGCTTGCCTGGTGTACAGCGGGTCCTGTTGAGCAGGGGGACTGCCAGAAGGATCAGTCCCTCCGCCAGGAGACAGGCGCCCGCCTTGAGCAGAAAACTGTGCAGATTGGCCGCAAACCGTTCGTTCTGATACTCGTCATTGCCGCTGAGCGCCTTGCTGATTGCCTCCGCATCATTGTCCAGGGCGGCTGCCGTCTCCGCCTCGATAGCCTGATACCGGTCGAAGTGGGCGTGATAGGTGTCGGCCGCCGGGGTTTTCAGAAGCAACGCGGTGAACAGCATGAACAGCGCGAAGATCAGGACGGTGTCGAATCCGTCCGCCGCGATCCGCTTAAGTAGATAGGGCCTGGAATTCGGCGCGAGATCGATCTGCGTGCCGTTGACGTCCACCCTCATATCAGCAGAGCTTCATGTCGATGGCGGTGGAGTAGACGGAGACGTCGCTGCTGTCGAAGGCAACGCGGGCCGTCTCGGCAGAAAAGTCCGGCTCCACACGGATCAGGAAGACCTGACCGTCGGCTTCCACGCTGGCAAAGCGGACATTGCCGTAGTCGAGCACTTCCCGGACACGGACGTCCAGACCGGGCTCACTCTTGTCCACCAAGCGGATGCGTTCCCGGTCCACCGTGAAGCGGTAGGTGTTCTTGTAGCAGGCATCGCCGTCGATGGAGTTGATCTTGTAGCCCTGCTCCGGAGAAGTCTCCAGGGAATAGCCGCCTATGTTATAGAAGAAGTGCAGCACCCGGTCGCCGTTCTCCTTGACCTCGTTCTTGGTGAACTGGCCGGTCAGGGAAACCTCGGGATCCACGGCCTTGAGCAGTTCGGAGCCGCCGGCGGTGAGGTTGATCTTTTCGTTGGGGATGGAGAAGCCGTATTCATCGCCCTCGTTCACATCGTCACCCACCAGAGCGAAGAGATAGCTGTCGCCATTGGCCAGGTAGGCAAGGCGCTTGCCGTCTGCCTTCTCGATGCGGGCTACCTTCAGGCGGAAATCCTCGCCCGGCACGATGGCCTGAGGCGGGACGTTCAGCTCGAAATTCTCGACGCCGCCGAGAGCTGCCTGCAGAACGGGCGGGATGGCAACGCGGCTGCCCAACAGTTCCATCGATCCTCCGTCGGCTTTGGCCGGCACCGTGTTGTAGGGCGGGACCTTGCTCATCAGAGTGACCTCGGTCTCGGCGTCAAAGAAGTGGATCTTGTTGGGGTTGGGCTCGGCAAACACGATGTCTCCGACCTGGATATCGTCGCGGTCCACCACCTTGACGGTGATGCTGTTGCCCTCATCCTTCATGGTGAACTCACCCAGGTGATCGCCCAGCTTGCCGTAGACGATGGTCTCATTGCCCAGCCGCTCCACATTGGTGACGATAAACTTCAGACCGTCGCCGGACTTCTCCAGGGAGATGTGCTCCGGACGGATACCGAAGGTCACGGGGATACTGCCGTCCAGATAGTGGCTGTGGATCTTGGATACCTTCTCATAGGGGACGGAAATGGAATCGCCGTTGGAGAACCTGACGAAGACGCTGGGCCCCTCTCTCTTCAGCGTCACGTCGAAGAAATTCATCTGGGGCGTGCCGATGAAGCCTGCAACGAATTTGTTGTAGGGCTCATTGTACAGGTTCATGGGGGTATCGATCTGCTGGACATAGCCCAGCTTCATGACCACGATCCGGGTGCCCATGGTCATGGCCTCCACCTGGTCGTGGGTGACGTAGATGAAGGTCGTCTTGAGACTCTTGTGAAGGGCCGTGATCTCCGTACGCATGGTGGCGCGCAGTTTGGCATCCAGGTTGGACAGAGGCTCATCCAGCAGGAAGACCTTCGGATCGCGGACCAGGGCGCGGCCCAGGGCCACACGCTGCCGCTGGCCGCCGCTCATCTCCTTGGGTTTGCGCTCCAGATAGTCCTCGATGTCCAGCATCTTGGCCGCCTTGAGGACGCGTTCCTTGATCTCATCCTCGGGCATCTTGCGGTTTCTCAGACCGAATGCCATGTTCTCGTACACGGTCATGTGGGGATACAGGGCGTAGCTCTGGAAGACCATCGCGATATCGCGGTCCTTCGGCTCCATGTCATTCACCAGTGTGTCGCCGATGAACAGGTCGCCGGCGGTGATGGTCTCCAGACCTGCGATCATGCGCAGGGTGGTGGACTTGCCGCAGCCGGAGGGTCCGACGAAGACGATGAATTCCCGGTCGGCGATATCAATGGAAAAATCATTGACTGCCTTGTGTCCGTTGTCATAGACCTTGTAGATGTGGGAAAGCTTTAGATTTGCCATATTCTCCTCCCTTTCATCATGATTGTTTCTTATCCTAAAATGCCGGAGGGTGTCTGTTTCCATCTTCCCGGTCAGACGAAGCGGACTCCGCTCCTGTCCAGCATGTTAAGAACTTTGTCTATGCCCGTCAGTTTTGCGTTGATCGTTCCGACCAGCGCGCCTCTGCGGTCATATACGGAGTATACGTCATCCTTGTACTTCAGCTGCCCGATCTGTTCCAGAGGGATCTCAGCGCGGCGGAACATATAGCGCATGGTCAGTTTCCCGTCCAGGATGAAGGCCTGATCCGACACCATGGCAAACAGCACGGCGCCGGAGGCGACCGCTACGATTGCGATCAGGATGCCGGCAAAAATCGCCAGGGCCTGCCCTCTGCCCAGAACAAAGAGCAGAACGGCCGCAGTGAGACTGCCCAGAAACGCGATCAGCGTGAAGAGGAACGGCTTTTTGTCCGTCTCCGTGCTGAACTCACCGTGGCGGAACATGTCAGCCCACCTTCTTCAGCACCACCGACTCGTTGGCGGAGACGGTGACGGAACCGGAAACGGAACCGCCAGGGGAACGAAGACTGGAGAAGACGATCTCCCAGGTTCCGTCCAGCTGGACGGTCGCTCCGGTGACAGAGTGGACCACCGTCAGATCGTCGAGACGGAAGGAGATAACGCCGCCCTCCGAGGAGACGCCGGTCAGCCGGCTGCGGATCTCATCCCTGCTGGCCAGGCGGAAGGACTCGTGATCTGCCCGGAAGGCGATCAGTTCCCGGACCTTTTCAAAGATATCCATGTGGTCTGCTTTCAGGGAGTAGTCCATCACGTTGATATAGTCGCCCACGTTATAGGAGTTGCCCTCATACTTCCCGGTATCCGGATCAAACTTGCTGCGCATGAACTCCTCGCCCTCCTGAATGAAGGGAACGCCCTCCGAAAGAAACACCATGGATTCAGCCTGGGTGTAGGCGGCGGGAAGCCTGTCAGCATTCATGGTCTGGACCAGCTGGTCATACAGGGTATAGTTGTCGTGACAGGACACGTAGTTGAGCACCTGGCCGGGATTGATGGCCTGGGTCTTTACCGTTTCACGGGAAAACAGGCCCTCCAGACACATGGCGATCTGGGAGGCGTTCGAGGAACTGCCCTGTACGTATCCCTTTCCGGGGTTGTTCTCGCCCCGGACGGCATTCCGGAACACGTCGTTGAAAGCGCCTACCAGTACGCCGCTGCCGCAGAAAAAGTCCTGAGCCAGGGACTCCTGGACGGTGGTCTGCGCAGTGAGCTGGGTGTCGCTGACGCCGGCTTTCAGTTTTGTCGCGCCGCCGGTCCAGGGCTCTCCGTAGATCATAATGCTGGGGTACAGGGCTTTGCAGTCATTGTAGATGTCGATCATGGTCTGATTGTCGATCAGGCCCATCAGATCGAACCGGAAGCCGGAGAGGTGGTATTCTCCGATCCAGAACCGGCAGGAATCCCGGAAGAACTTATTGACCATATAGCGCTCCGAGGCCAGTTCGTTGCCGCAGCCGGAGCCGTTGTAGAAGGCGCCGTTTGCTTTGGTGCGGTAATAATAATACGGCACCAGAAGATTGAGATTTGAGTTTTCGGAGCTGCTTGTGTGGTTGTACACCACGTCCATGTTGATGGACAGTCCGGCCCTGTGCATGGCCATGACCATCTCCTTAAACTCGATGATGCGCCGGAAACCATCATAGGGATCGGTGGAATAGCTGCCTTCCAGCACGTTGTAGTTCAGGGGATCGTAGCCCCAGTTGTAGTTGTCTTTCGACATCCCGGTGCTGGACCGGGTCTCATCCACGGAGGAGTAGTCATAGAAGGGCTGAAGCTGCACATGAGTCACGCCCAGTTCCGCCAGGTGATCCAGACCGGTGGATACCGTCATGCCCTTTTTCGTGAAAGTGGTGCCCCGCTCGGCAAGCCCCAGGAATCTGCCCCTGGCATTTTCCGAAACGCCGCTGGTGGGGCTGATAGTCATGTCACGGACATGAGCCTCATAGATGACGGCGTCTGTGGCGTTTCCTTCAAAAGGCCGCAGGTCTTCCGCCCATCCCGCGATGGAGGCGTTCAGTTTTTTGAAGTTGACCACCATGCCGCGGCGTCCGTTTACGCCGGCACTCCTGGCGTAGGGATCCACCACCTCATTGGTGCCTTTGGCGTTTGTGACCAGATAGGTATAGTATTTGCCGTCCAGATCCCCGCTGACGGTATAGTGGAACACACCTCTTTCGCCCCGCTCCATGGGATAGGAGGCGGCGGGAGCGGTCTCGGTCATATAGTCGCCGGTGTTGTACAGGTTCAGCACGACCTGGGAACTGGTAGGCGCCCAGACCTTGAAGGTGGTTGCGGTGGGGGAGTCCTCACTGTCGAAGGTCACGCCCAGGTCATCACCGTCATAGCCATAGCGCTGATTGAATTCATCCGTGTCGAAATAGTTGGTCATCATCAGATCGACTCTATTGATCCAGGCAGGGTCGAACCGGTAACTGACCGTGACGACATCGCACAGATCCACATCATCCTTCAGGGCCAGATCCACCCGGTCCAGAGAGGTATCATACTCGCCCATGGTGAAACCGGTGTACTCAGCACCGTTTACCGTCATGGCAAAGCGAGGCGAGTAGGAACGAAAATCCGAGGAAAGGGGCTTGAAGTAGACGCTGATCGTTCTGGCGTCACGCAGCATGGCATAACTGATAAGTGATTTCAAGGCATTCTCCTGTGTGTCAAATACGGTGGATTCCGTGGTTCGGACGTATACGTTCTGAAGGCCGCCGGGGGTTTCCGGCAGCACGTCAATGGACCGGTCCCCGTCGGGATCCTTGGACCAGTTGTCCGTGCGAACAATGAAACCCAGCTTATCCGTGCCCAGGCCTTCGGAGATCACGGACAGATCCAGGTCCGCGTAAACGCCGTAATCATCGTAACCGGTGAACTCATAGGCTTCGCCGTTGCCCCCGTTGGCCATGTCCCACGCCCATACGTTCCAGGGCTGATAGCAGCTTCTGTCGTTGGTGGAGTCATCGTTCCGCCGGTAATGCAGGCGTACAACGGAGGTCGGCGCATCGGGCAGGGATGAGTAATCAGTATCATCCTTTGTGTATTTGCTGATGACGTTGCCTGCCGGTTCCAGATCGATGGGCTTGTCGTCAGGCCCCTCATCCGCCTTGCCGCAGCCAGCCAGCAGTGACAGCAGAAGGAAAACCATCAGAGCAATTGCCGGAATGCTCGTTCTTCGTGTCATCCTGATTCCTCCTTAGAAGCCGGACATGTCGAAGAAGCCCGCCTTCAGAATATCGCCTGTGATATCGGAACTCTGCTTGATTACGTTGCCGTCCCAGTTATGGATGTCTTCGATTCGGTAACCCTTTTCGAAAGCGGCTACCAGAAAACCAGTCATCCCGGCGGTATCCACCAGCATGACACCGTCGCGGATCTCATAATCCTGGCTCCAGACGCCGGGAGACCAGCTCCAGATATACAGTTCATAATCGCCGTTCAGATATTTATCCGCCAGGTTGATCACGTTGAAGGCTCCGTCGATCAGCTGGACCTGGTGGTAGGTAAAGACCTGCTCGAACACATTGTTCCCCTTGCGGAGACAGACGCTCAGATCGGCTCTCCCGTCCAGCAGATGCTGATCCAGACGGACGGACGCGGTGCCGTCGATGGGCTGCCTGTCTGTGGACTGGCCGTTGAAGTAGTAATAGGCCTCGTCACAGTTGACGGCTTTCAGGGTAATCTCCTTTTCTCCCACGAAGGAGCAATCCCTCTCAGAGATCACCAGCTGGGGATGTACGTCTTTGGAACGGGTGATGACAGCCATGCCGTTTGCCTCAAAGGGAACAAAGGCCGTGTGCCCGGAGACCACGACTTTGCTGCCGGTCAGAGCGTCATAGTAGTTTCCGTCGTCCAGATGAGGTACTGCTACCCGGACGGTCTTTTCAGGATCAACCTCGCCCAGATTCAGGATGAGCGCTCCCTGATCATTGGGTTTGATCTTCTCGTTCACATAGCAGGAATCGCTGACGGATTCGTAGGATTCAGCATCGTAGAACCGGTTATGGAAGCGGTTTCCCACCGCGACATATTCGCTTTCAAACGCATAGGAGCCGATGCGGCCGACTGTCAGTTCTTCGGTTGGCCTGGCAAGATAGAGACCGCCCAGATCCTTTTTGGCCGCGATGACAGACCAGCACTTGGCAACGCGTACGTCGGAATAATGGGTGTTGGAGGTGACATACTCGTCATGACTCTCCACCCACGCGATGAGGGAGGAGGGGTCTTCGGTCTTCAGCGAAGCGTTCAGGATCTTTGACGGATCCTTTGAGGCGAAGGCATTCTTGAACTGAGCTGCGTAGCCGTCGTCGGTTATGCGCATCATGTCTGTGTAACTGGACAGGCTGCGCCCGGTCGGCGCATTGAGGATCTCCCCGTATACATACAGGTTCCTGCCTGTCTTCTGCCGGTAATAGTCTTTTGCCCGGAGAACCGTGTTTTCCCAGAAATCACTGGGATAATCCGGGTCGGAAGAGGTTTCGATATGCTTGGCGGCATCGAAGCGGAATCCGTCGATGCCTGCATCGATGCATTCCTCCAGCAGCGCCAGCACCCTCTGCTGGACATAGGGATTGGAAGTATCCAGATCCGGAAGGTTTCCGTAGGCATAATACTGGGTCTCAGAACCGGAGCCGGAAGCACTGCGGTTGTGGTGGAAAGTCACCCCGGTTCCGTCTGTGTCCTCATTCCGGTTCAGGTATATCTCAGGTTCATAGTCAAATACGGCGGGGGAGACGGTGGGTGTTCCGTCCGGTTCTTTTCCCTCGTCGTCAGTAGTGGCCAGGTGATTTGCCACGATGTCGGCCAGGATGCAGATCCCGCGCTTTTCGGCTTCATCACACAGCCGGATCAGATCCTCTTTCGTCCCCAGAGGGGAGTTGTCCCCGATGGAAAAACCCAGGGGCTGGTAGAAAGCCCACCAGGCGGAGCCGCCGCTCTTGGGCTGCTGCACAGGCATGGTAAGCACGTTTTTAAATCCGGCATTCTGAATGTTCTCGAGATTGGCCAGGATCTCCCCGTAAGTCCAGTTGAACGCATGAAGGGTGAGCCCGTCCTCAGCGTTGTCGGGCAGCCTGTCGGTATAGCTGTCCTCAAAATCTTCGTATTGAGGGATTTTGTCTCCCCCGCAGCCGAAAAGGGAGAAAACCAGTGCGGACGCCAGAAAGAGACAGAAGAGACGTTTGATCTTTTCCATAAAAACAGCCCTCAGCAGATAAACGTATAAAATGAACAAAGGGGCCCCATTGCTGAAGCCCCTTTGTTCGGTTGTGTTACTTCTCGACGACCTCAACAGTCGCTTCGGTGCCATTGAAGGTGATGGTGACGACATAGGTGCCGTCCTTCTCGCACTTCAGGTTATCGGCACCGTTGCCCCAGCTGTAGGTCCAGTCATTGTCGGCGCGAACCTTGAACTCGTCGCCGGTCTTGAGCTCGACCTCACCGGCCCAGGCGTTGTCACCGGCAGGAGCCATGGCAACATCGGCACCGTCGCCGCCCCAGTTGGAGCCGGCGAAGCTGCCCACAAGACCGTAGGTGTGATCGGCGGGAACGAACTCCAGGACTTCCTCATAGTCGATGCCGCTCTGAGCTTCCTTCAGCACCAGACCGATGCCGTAGCCGGCCTGCTCGGGGGAGGAGGCGTTGGCGTACTGAGCGATGACCAGGGTGTACAGGCCGGGGCCGCCGGTGACGACGGGGTTGCTGGCCCAGGAGAAACCGTTCTCATCGGGCTCTTCCTGCCATACGGGCATGAACATGGTGTCGGGAGTCAGGGACTCGGCGTGAGCGGTCTTGGGATCGCTGATCCACTGATCCTCTGCGTAGACCTTGTTGTCACCGTCGACATCAACGGTGCACTGGGCGATCTTGAACGCATAGGAGCCGTTGGCATGATACAGTTTGCCGTCCTTCAGGAAGTCCGTGGTCCAGCCGGCGTCATTGGTGCCGAAGAGCAGATCGATCGTGTACAGATACTTGACATCTTTGGCAGACAGGGCTGTGAACAGGTCTTCGCTGATAGCCTTCACATCGTCCAGAGCGATGGCTGTCAGGGCAGAAGCCTCGTAAAGGGCGGTGTCCTTGCCGTTCCAGCTGTTCTCGGTGCCGTCAGCCAGCTTGAACTGACCGTGGGCGACCCATGCGGCGTGACCTTCGTCGGCCAGAGGCTCAGCCTTCTTGCTGCCGCCACCGCAGGCGACGAGGGAGAAGAGCATGACCATGGCCAACAGTGCTGCTCCGATTTTTTTCATTTGTGTCCATCTCCTTTAAAAATTTGCTTGCATTATTTATTACCACAGCGGGCAGGCTGGCCCGCTGCCAGTAACCGGAATGAATGCGCTTTACCGGTGGATCCGGGTGACGCTGTGAGGGACGATGATCTGCTCGCCCTGCTCGTCCCGAAGCAGTTTCTCGGCGGCTTCCACCGCCATGCTGCCGATGTTGTAGAAATCCTGCTGGCAGGTAATGACGTCATCGGCCACGTACTTCATCAGCTGGATACCGTCAAAGCCGGAGATCTTAACGCCGGATCCCTCCGGCAGTGCCCGCTTTGCCCCGATGGCCATCAGATCGCTGGCACATACGATGGCGTCGAACTCTTCGTCAAGGTTGCGCACGATATTGTAAGCCTGATCCTCAGAGAAACCGCCGCCGACCACACAAAGATCCAGATGCTTGTCCTCTGCCAGCTTCCGCATGCCGGCCAGCCGCATGTCGGTGACATAGCCGTCTTCCTTGCCCTTCAGGTAGAGGACCCGGTCCCCCGGCTCGCATACCCGGTCCGCCGTTTCATACTGAGCCCAGAATTGATCCACCATGACCGTGGAGACGCGCTCTCCTTCCAGACAGGCATCCACCACCACCACTTTCATCCCGTCTTCCTCGGCGAGATAGTGGATCTTCTCATCGTTTTTGTTGAGCCCGAATACGATGATGGCCTCCACGTGGATGGAGTGGAAATAGCGGGCGGTCTCCTCGTTGGAAAGGCTGTCGATGGAACTGTTAAAAACAGTGACCAGTTCCAGGTTTTCCTCCCGGGCTCTGTTGAAGGCGCCCTGGATGTACAGCATGTTGATCTCATCGATCTGCTGGGAACTGTCGTTCACATAGATAAACAGAGCGATACGGTTGTTTTTCTTTGTTGACAGGGCACTGGCCACTGAGTTGGGAATGAAGCCGGTCTTCTCAACGACAGCCATGACCTTCATCCGGGTGGCTTCCGAGATGCCCGGATAGTTTTTCAATACTTTTGAAACGGTGCCGGCGGAAACGCCCGCCATTCTGGCAACCTCTTTGATTCCTACCTTACCTGCCATTTTCTTGACTCCTTAAGACCCTGAAGCCTGAATTCCGCGTCCGTCCGGAAGAGCGGGCGGATCGCCGCTTGCCGAAGGAGCCGAGGACGGGTTTCATTTCCTGCAGCTGTAGAAAATGGAAGACGTGAAACGACTCGGAAAACGATTTCTGAAAACAAATATATACTGTTTCTTTTCAATAAGCAAGAGGCTTTTCATGAAATTTTATAATAA
>JAEEGL013041528.1_pt1 | contig 16339 bp, 12 predicted proteins | sample 9134231 | NCBI WGS metagenome assembly JAEEGL01 (sample SAMN16246548, study PRJNA631951) | gut metagenome | biome: gut microbiome; feature: rumen; material: fiber-attached | host: Bos | place: Iran: Karaj | collected 2018-10
GTTCCACCCACGGTTAAATTCGTACACCGCTAACGCGGCTATACTTTACCATAACAACCGCGTAGCGGTGTTTGATTATAGCCGTGGGCGGCAATCCACGGCTATACATAATGTCCATTTTCAATACATAAATGGTATTATTTTCATAATAGACAAAAAAATACAAAAAAAGTCTATTTTGAGAATATAAATGGTATTAATGGATGTTTCTTAAAATGTCTGCCGTGGGGGTCTCCTGCATTTTTATGAAGGCAAACAGTTTTTTCCCTGCGTCTTTGAAACTTGCGCCAAACAGATATGCGGTGTTGTCAATCATCAGGAATCTGTCGTGTACTTTTTGACAAAGATTGACCGTTATAGGCGGATATTGAGCATTGAAACGGCTCACAGCCAACTGCAAATCAGGTGGATACTGTTTGGTGTATATTGTGACGCTCACGCCCGGCTGCTTTTTGCTGAGCATTGTAAGGACGGTTTCGTCAACATAGTTGTCGATGATTACAATTGATTTTTTCGCCATTTTGACAAGGTTGATGATTTGTGCAAAAGCGTCGAATATCTGTCCGTCGTAAAAAATCCCTTCTACGGTTGGGAGCGACGTACGGACAAAGAAATCGATTTTGTTTTCGGCTTGGTTCATTCGCTGTTCCAATTTGTCCAAACGCTGATTGAGAGAATACCCTTTGAGCAAATATTCTTTCAATACACGGTTTGCCCACTGACGGAATTGCGTACCGCGCAGCGATTTCACTCTGTAACCTACGGATATTATTACATCAAGGTTATAAAGTTTCGTTCTGTATTTTTTCCCATCGGTGGCAGTTAGTAAGGATTCCTTACTAACTGAATCGCCTTCCAATTCATGTTCCTTGAAGATGTTGTCAATGTGAGTGGTGACGTTATTGCGGGTGGTTTCGAATAATTCCGCCATCTGTTGCTGCGTCAGCCAAACGGTTTCGTTGTCGAGCCTGACCTCCAATTTTATCGTCTCATCAGGCTGATACATAATGATTTCGCCTTTGTCAATGTCGGAATTATTGTCGAATGATTCAAGCCATTTCCTGAAATTTTCGACTTTTTGGGACGGGAGGGATTGGATGATTTCAAGCAGTTGTTCGGGGGCAGCAACGTCTGTCAACCGCATTTTCCCATCGGTTGCAAGTAGTTTCAACTGCTTACAATTTGTAAGCAGTTCATTCGATTTGGTTTCTTTTATGCGCTTTTTGAGCACTGCCCAATATGTACTTGCTCCGCGTACTGAGGATTGCTCGGTCAATGCTTGCACTACGTCAACAATAGAGAAGTACATTTTCCCCTCGTCCGCATCCCATACGGTGCGGATTTGTTGACCATCAAAATATTTTATGTCTGTTTGCTGCGTCATATTGTGTGAGTTTTTGCGACGTTGCAAATCTACATAATTATTCCCGACCTTGCAAAAAAAACATTATCGCCACCGACCGCGACGAAATCCGTATCGGCACACACGGCTTTATCCCGAGGATTGCCACCCACGGTCATATATGACATCCATCGAATAGAAAAAAATAATTTTTTTTCATATTTCAATAATTATTCATAACTTCGCAAAAATTTTTGTTAAACATAATCTTTATGGGAAGAATATTAGGATCGGAAGCCGTAGTAAAGTCGCTCCTTGCAGAAGGCGTTGACACCATATTCGGCTATCCGGGAGGAGCGGTAATTCCGCTTTACGACAGCCTCTACGACTACATCAACGAAGGCAAAATCCGCCACGTCCTCGCCCGCCACGAACAGGCGGCGGCTCACGAGGCGCAGGCTTACTCACAGATTACCAACAAGGTGGGCGTCTGCATCGTGACGTCGGGACCCGGTGCCACCAACACCATCACCGGCATCGCCAACGCCAACATGGACTCCGTGCCGATGGTCGTCATCACGGGACAGGTGGGCAGCGGATTCCTCGGCACCGACGCATTTCAGGAGACCGACGTCCTCGGCCTCTCCATGCCCATCGCCAAGTGGAGCGCACAGATTACCTCCGCCGACGACATCGCCGCAACAATCGCCAAGGCGTTCTACATCGCCGTGACAGGCCGTCCGGGCGTCGTGGTATTGGAAATCACCAAAAACGCCCTTGTAACATCGCTCACCAAAGATTTTGAATACAAGGCTGCGCCCGTAATCCGCAGTTACGCGCCATACCCAAAAATAAAAGACGACGACATCGACAAGGCCGTCAAGATGATCAACGAGGCAGAGCGACCGCTCCTCCTCCTCGGACACGGCGTACTCATCGCCCACGCCGAAAAGATGCTCGCAGAGTTCATCGAAAGGTCTGGCATACCATTCGGCTCTACGCTGATGGGACTTTCAGCCCTGCCGTCCAACCATCCTCTCAACGTGGGAATGTTGGGCATGCACGGCAGCTACGCCGTCAATAAGCTCACCAACGAAGCCGACCTCATCATCGCAATCGGCATGAGATTCTCCGACCGCGTCACGGGACGGCTCTCCGGCTACGCACCCAACGCCAAGATACTCCACATCGAAATCGACAAGTCGGAGATAGACAAGAACGTCAAGACCACGCTCTCTATCCATGGCGACCTCAAATCCGCCTTAGATTACATCATGCCGAACATCGAGAAGAAGAGTTACAAGAATTGGCTCGACAAGTTCAACGGATTCTACAAGCAGGAACTCGCGCAGGTAATCAACAAGGACACCGACGGCTCGGCAGAACTCATACAGATGGGCGAGCCAGTGGCTATGATTTCCAAGAAGACCGACGGCAATGCCATCGTTGTAACCGACGTGGGACAGAACCAGATGATTGCGGCGCGTTATTACAAGTTTAAGTACCCCAACACCTTCCTCACATCGGGCGGACTTGGCACGATGGGATTCGGACTTCCGGCGGCTGTGGGTGCTGCAATCGCACAGAAAGAACGCCCCGTGATACTATTCACAGGCGACGGCGGTTTTCAGATGAACGAGCAGGAACTCGGCACTATCATTCAGGAAAACATCCCCGTCAAGATTGTCATCCTCGACAACAGCGTGCTCGGAATGGTGCGCCAGTGGCAGACGATGTTGCAAAACAAGCGTTACTCCGCCACAGACCTCGTCAACCCCGACTTCGTGAAACTCGCCGAGGCGTACTCCATCAAGGCTCGTCACGTGGTGAGCCGCGCCGAACTCGAACCTGCCATCGACGAGATGCTCAGCCACAACGGCCCCTACCTCCTCACCATCGACGTGGACAAGGACATGAAGGTGATGCCCTTCATCAAGCCGGGCGCAACAGTGGACAACATCGTATTGAACTAAGTGTTTTTTCACCGAAAAACAATCAGACATGGACAACAACAACAAACTCCGATATACCGTGATTGTATTCACGGAAGACAAAATCGGCTTGCTCAACAGGATTTCAATCGTGTTCACGCGCCGTCACCTCAACATCGACTCGCTCACAACGTCGCCCTCTGAACTTGAAGGCATTTTCAGGTTCACCATCACCACCGAATGTGAACCCGCCCTCATGAAGAAGGTGGTGGACCAGATAGAGAAACTCACCGAAGTGCTCCGCGCCTTCGCCTACGAAGACAAGGACGTGGTGGCTCAGGAAATCGCCATCTACAAGGTCTCCACCAAAAACATCTTCAAGAGCGCGACCACCGTGGAAGAAATCATCCACGAGTTCAACGCGAGGATACTCTACATTGAGGCTGACTACGTGGTAATCGAAAAGACCGGCTACTACAAGGAGACGCAGTCGCTCTGCGACAAACTCCGTCCCTACGGACTCCTCGAATTTGCCCGCTCTGGCCGCGTCGCGGTGTCCAAGCGGAACGAGGAACTCGAATCATACATAGCCGAACTAAACAAGGCTGTGGAGGAATCCAACGAAATCCGCAAGTGGAAACTCCGCAAAAGGGCAGAATAACACACTCTCTTTCATTTTTTTTGTAACGGATGGAGAACACATTTTTTCTCCGTCCGTTTTTTTTACATTCATCAAACATTGCCTCATTGGCTTGGACAAGCAGTATGGCTTTTTACAAATTTTTAGAGACATTTTTTGGAAACAAAATGCAATCAGATTTTTGATTATGATTTTTTTTCGTAATTTTGCGGAAAATAAAAACGCAAAGCCATGGCACGAATAGCGAATCCGATATACGACGCGGCGTTCAAGTACTTGATGGACGAGCCGAGGGTTGCAAAGACCCTCATCGCCGCCGTCTTGAAAATAGACAAGAAAGACATTCTCGAATTGACGCCCGATAGAAACGAAATCATCACTACCAAGCGCGACGAAATCAACGCTTGCAGGCTGGATTTCAGCGTGAGAATACAGACCGAAACCGGCGTCAAGGCCATATACATCGAACTTCAAAAAGCGTGGGCGAAGGGCGAGATGAAACGTTTCCGCTCTTACCTTGCTGCCCAATACACCCGTGCCTCCAACGTTGGAAAGGACAATTATCCCTTGCCGATACTCTCAATCTACATTTTGGGCGAGAAGGTGGACCATCTGGACGGTGCGGTAACATACATCACGCGGCATTATTACAATCAGGAAGGCTTGGAAATCAACAAGGACAAGCCGAGTTGGTTTGTGGAATGTCTCTCGCACAATATGGTAGTGATACAAATCCCGAAAATCAAGCCGCGCCCCGATTCGTCGCTGGACAATCTTCTGACGATGTTTGACCAAAACAAGATTGATCCAGACAATCATCAGGTGATTTGTTATGACATTGACGATTACGACATCCCAAAAGGCGAACTCCGCGACGACATGCGGTTCATCGTCCGCCGTCTCGAACAGGCGACTGTCAGCGAAGAAGTCCGCATGAAAATGGATTTGGAAGACAAAGTCGAACAAATGCTTTTTGAAAAACGTACCGCAGAGGAGAAACTTGTCGAACAAGAAAAACTTTTGCAGGAGAAAGATTCGCAACTGCACGAACAAGCGTCGCAATTACAGGAACAGGCGTCGCAGTTGCAGGAGAAAGACTCGCAGTTGCAGGAGAAAGATTCGCAGTTGCAGGAGAAAGATTCGCAGTTGCAGGAGAAAGATTCGCAGTTGCAGGAACAGGCGTCGCAGCTGCAGGAACAGGCGTCAAAATTGCAACAGCAGACCTCCCGAATAGCCAAGTCAATCAAAAAGTTATATGCTCGTGGCGAAAGCGTCGAGGAAATTGCGGAAGATTTTGACATCGATGTGAAATTTGTAAAGGAAGTGTTGAACGCTAAATAAAAACTCACCTCTTCCCCACAGCCACTTCCACAGAAAACATATTGGCACTCGCGGCAGGACTCACGCACTGCCGCGAATATTGCACCGAAAACCGCTTCAACCGCACGTCAACGCCAAACGAAAATCCCGGGAAAACCGAACCATCAGTCACATACAAGTCGTTGTGAGCCATCACATTAAAACCACCTTTCAATGACACAACGCCCTGCGGAAACAATTCCGCCGAAAATGTCAAATGATTGGCTAAGGAGCGTCCGAAATCATCCGCAAGTTTAGGTTTTTGGAGATTGTGAGCCGTCAACGAAAAACGCAACGGCGCGTGGATGAGTTGTTTGGAGATGCCGAAACGAAGGTCAAGAGGGAGTTTTTCGCGATAGTTGTCGCTGTAAGAAGTCAACTGACAGCCGAGGTTGAGCGCGGCGATGGCGATGGTAATTTTTTGGTTTTCAAAGTAATAACGCAAGCCAAAATCAAACGCCAAGCCAGTGGAACGGTAAGTCTCCATTGAGGAAATAATCGCCTTCATAGAAACGCCCGCCGTAAGTGGCAGACCGTCAACGATATGACGCGACGCCGACGCAATGAGCATATAATCCTTGCAACGGAACGAGCCGAGCACGTTGGCGGCATCGTCGGCAAGCGTAAATTCGCCATAATTGACCAACTCCGCGCCGCCTGTCAGCATTGTCTCCCCCACCCTGCCGCCATAAAAAGCCGAGCCATAGCCGATGTCAGCCACGTATGAAACCATATTCAACGCCGCGTACATATTGTCGGTGGTGTCGATGAGGGCTGGATTGGAGGTCAGCGCATTGACGCCCCTGACATCCACCGACGGACACGCGCCGCCCATCGAGGCATAGTCGCTCGACGTACTCAACCCCAAAAACGGATACACGCTCTCTCCGCCTATCTGTCCATACGCCGCAATAGCGCCGCACAAAACATTAATTATCATCGCAACAGCATATCTCATCCAAAATTTCGTTTTAATTCGTTATGATTCGTTTAATTTTTGTTCAAAAAAAGTTTTTTAATGTTTAATGCGCAAAAGTATTGATTTTTTTGATTACATTTGCAACCAAAAACATAATAATTATGAAACTACCCACAATAATCACCCTTACGATAGCCGCAGCAATAGCAATTGGATGCCGCAACAACACAAGCAAGCAAGACAGCGCAAACGAACCCACTGTCATTTCATACGACGACTCCACCAAAGCCGCACAAGCCAACGCTCCCGAGGAAGAAATCATCCCCTGCGAGGCGGACGACTTGGCAAAATTCCTCGCCGGCAAGTCAGACGACAAGTACGCGACGCTCCAAACGTCCGATTTTTACAAGACGTACTCCGCCAACGCACAGCAGACTTGGTCGGAACTCCAAAAACGCACCCTCGACCCCATCCAGCAGTGGTGCAAGTCCAACATCCCGACATTCCACAACGACACCGCGACGCTGATATATCCCTTTGGCGGTCCCGACGTGCTGTTTGCGATGACATTCTTCCCCCAAAAGAGGGACTACGTGCTGATGGGACTCGAAAACCCAGGCGACCTCTGCCATCCCGACCAGCTCACCGACGACGAAATCCACGAATACCTTGATTCTCTGGCGTTTTCGATGCGATACCTCAACAAGCACGGCTTCTTTGTGGCGTCGCAGATGGCAGAAGGCTTCCGCAACAAGAACATGGACGGCACACTCCACGTCGCACTATATTTCCTCGCGATGAACGGCTGCACAATCACCTCGCACCGCAACATTTACATCAACGACAAAGGCGAAGTGCAGGATTCGGACGGCACGCCGCAGACGCACCCCTTCGGCTGGGAACTCAAATTCCGCAAGCCCGGCGACCCGCGCACACGCACCGTCAAGTACATCAAGATGGACCTCTGCGACGTAATGATGAAAGGCAAGATGGAGTTCCCGTTCTTCCTCAATTCGGTCAAAAACAAGACCTGCTACCTCAAATCCGCGTCGTACCTGATGCAGAGCGAGGAGTTCAAGGTCGTGCGCAAACTGTTCCTCGAACAGTTTGACAACATCCTCCAAGACGAATCGGGCTTTGCATACGGCAGGCTCATCAAGGATTACGACGTCAACCTCTTCGGCACATACACCAGGCCGCTCAAAGTGTTCAAGATTTTCAAACAGGAAGACCTCAAGGAAGCGCTCGAAGGCAGCACGCCCCTGCCCTTCAAGATTGGCTACGCATCGCAGCTCAACGAATCTGTCCTGATGTCGTGCACCCGCAAAGACCCCAACACGCCCCAAAACACCACCGCAACGACCACCAAGACCGACAACAACGCCAACAACGAGGGCATCATATACAAGGTGCAGTTTCTCGCAAGCATGAAAAAAATCCCCACCAACGACAAGTCGTTCAACGGCATCGACAACGTGTCGTACTACATAGACAACAACACCTACAAATACACATCAGGAAGCTTCAAGAGCGACACCGAGTGCCAGGCGACACTCGCCAAGGTGCGCGCACTGGGCTACGACGACGCCTTCATCGTTAAATTCAACAACGGCAAACGTATCAAATAAACCTGACAAGACATTGGAAATGAAAAAACGCATACTATTCATCGACCGCGACGGCACCATACTCGTGGAGCCGCCCATCGACTACCAGATCGACAAGATTGAAAAATTCGCCTTCGTGGACGGTGCGCTGACGTCGCTGTCAAAAATCCGCAAATACACCGACTTCGAGTTTGTGATGGCGTCCAACCAGGACGGACTCGGCACCCCGTCGTTCCCCGAAGACGACTTCTGGCCCTGCCAAAACATCATGGTGCAGGCGTTGAAGAGCGTAGGGGTGGAGTTTGACGACGTTTTGATAGACCCGTCGTTTGAATCCGACAACAGCCCAAACCGCAAGCCCCGCACGGGAATGATGCAGAAGTACATTCAGGACGACAACTACGACCTCACGCAATCCCTCGTCATCGGCGACCGCCCCACGGACGTGCTCCTCGCCAAAAACCTCGGCTGCAAGGCGGTATACCTCGGCAAGGACGCGCTCCCCGACGACCTCACGCCGCACTGCCTCATCCACGCCCAAAACTGGGTGGAGGCAGAACGCGCCGTCATCTCCTACAACAACAAGATTACCCTCTCGCGCCACACCGCCGAAACCAAGATAGACCTCACCATATACCCCGGCAACCCCGAAATCAAGCACGTGGACACAGGAGTCAAGTTTCTCGACCACATGCTGATGCAACTGCCGGTGCACGGATGTTTTGGACTGGATTTGACGTGCAAGGGAGACATCGAGGTTGACGAGCACCACACCATCGAGGACGTCGCCATCGCCCTCGGCACAGCCATCCACACGCTATGGCGCGAGCGAAAACTTATCAACCGCTACGCCTTCTCCCTGCCGATGGACGACTGCCTCGCACAAGTGGCGATAGACCTCGGAGGCCGCCCGTGGCTCGTGATGGACGCCGAATGGCGCAGGGAAAAGATTGGCGACTTCCCGACGGAGATGATTTACCATTTCTTCAAGTCATTCGCCGACAACGCCAAGTGCAACCTCAACATCCTCGTAGAAGGCGACAACGAGCACCACAAACTGGAAGGGATTTTCAAGGCTTTGGCAAAATGTTTGAAGCACGCAATAAGTTACGACTTCACATTGCAGACAATACCAAGCAGCAAAGGAATGTTATGATTGGAGACAAAAAAATCGGCGTAGTGATGCCGGCGTACAACGCTGAGATGACGTTGGAGCAGACCGTCGCGGAAATCCCCTCAGACATCGTTGACGAGGTGATATTGACCGACGACTTCAGCACCGACGACACTATCGGCGTTGCCCGTCGCCTCGGCATCCGCAACATCGTAACCCACGAATCCAACAAGGGCTACGGAGCCAACCAAAAGACCTGTTACAAGAAGGCTCTCGAACTCGGCTGCGACATCGTGGTGATGCTCCACCCAGACTACCAGTACACGCCAAAACTCATACGCTCAATGTGTTACACGATAGCCGAGGGCGTTTATCCAGTGATTATCGCGTCAAGGATATTGGGCAAGGGCGCGTTGAAGGGCGGAATGCCGATTTACAAGTATTTCTTCAACAGGCTCCTCACATTCGTCCAAAACCTCCTGATGAACCAAAAACTCAGCGAGTACCACACGGGTTACAGGGCATTTTCGGCGGAGGTGATCAAGGCGTTGAACTTGGAGGCTGACAGCGACGACTTTGTGTTCGACAACCAGATGATTGCGCAAATCTTCTACGCCGGATACGAAATCGCCGAAATCACCTGCCCGACCAAATATTTCAAGGAGGCGTCGTCAATCAACTTCAAGCGCAGCTGCAAGTACGGGCTTGGCGTATTGGCTACGTCATTCAAGTATTTGCTGGCAAAAATTGGAATTTACAAGAGCAAGATATTCCGCCCCGCAGCGGACAATTAACCTAAGACAACCAAATGACAGACCTTTTAAAGACATACACCACGACAATCGCGGCGTCAATAGTCATCGCCATCATTTTGGCAATGACAAGTCCTCTGTATGCCCAGGACGACACCACGCAGACCCATTTTGACAACGACACCACGCTGGCTTTTCGAGGCAACGACACCACCCCGATTTCTTTCATCCAAAACGACACCATCTGCCTTGTCAGCCGCATCAACATCACCGGCAACAAGAAGACCAAAAGCAAAGTCATCCTCTGCGAACTCGAATTGGAACCAGGCGACACGGTATCCGCTTCCCGACTGCCCGCCCTCATCGACAAAAGCACCACCAACCTCAAAAAGACTTCCATATTCAATTATGTGACAATCACTTACACCACCGACGAGGATTCGCTCCACGCAGGTCTCAACGTCGTGGACATCAATATCAACGTGGAGGAATGTTGGTACACCTGGCCGATGTTTGACATTTCGCCGCACAACGGCAACCTCAACGAATGGTTCGCCCACCCCGACTTCTCCCTCATCGACTACCACATCGGCGTCAAGAGATACAACTTCCGTGGACGCAGGGAATCCATCTCGATACTTTTTAAGCGCGGATTCAACAACATAACCCAAATCGGCTACGAAAACATCGCCATCGACCGTCACCGCAAGCACCTGATAAGCATCTTCGCCTCCGTCCAAAAGCAAAACAACGTGATGATCAACACACAGGACGACAAGGCCCTGTACCGCGACTTCGAGGGCAGCAAGAAGGCTTTTGACGGCTACGAATACAATATCTATTACAAGCACCGCCCCTCAATCGACATGTACAACATTGTCTCCGTAGGCTACCTCTCGGCGCAAATCCGCGATTCGGTGGCAATCGTCAACCCCAACTTCCTCGGCAACGGACGCACACGCATCGAGGGGCTGACCCTCTCCTACACTTTCAGGCTCGACAAGCGGAGCTCCAGCTACTACCCGCTCAAAGGTTCGTTCCTGACCACAACAATCAAAAAATACGGAATCACAAGCAATACGCTCGACCTACTCAACATCACCCTCGACACCCGCAAATACATGCAACTCGCACCGAGGCAATACTTTGCGGCACAGTTTTACGGCATAATAAGCAGCAAATCGACACCATTCCACCTGATGGAGGCGATAGGTTTCAAGCCCAACATCGTCCCCGGCTACGAACACAACATGATCAAGGGCGCAAGCCTCGCCTACATCAAGACGTCATACAAATTTGAACTCGTCAGCCCGCACATATTCCACATCAAGTGGCTGCCGTTCAAGAAGTTCAACAAAATCCACTACGCCATCTACCTCAACGCCTTCGCCAACGCGGGCTACACCACCCCCAAGGACGACGACGCCATCTACAACAACACCATGAGCGACACCTTCCTCGGCGCGGGCGGCATCGGAATCGACTTCGTAACATATTATGACAGAGTGCTTTCCGCTTTCGTCACAAGAAACATCCAAGGCGGAATGTACGTTGGCATCGGGTTCAAGTCGTCGTTCTAATCACCTGAACCGCCCGATCACGCACGCCTCTTTCTTCTCAAAACTCCACCCCGTATCATCCACAGCCTTTATATACACCACATAAATCCCTGACTTGCAATACGAACCGTGACTGTCCCTGCCGTCCCAAGCGACAGTGCTGCCGGGGAAAGCCATCATTTCGTCGGCGATGCAACGGATGCGGCGGCCGTGGTCGTCATAGACTGTTACGGAGAGCAACGGATCCGTCGGGCGGCTGAAATTGAATGTCATCGTAAACTCGCCGTCCGAATCGCCCGGACGCATCAACTGGTTTTCCACCGTAACGGCGGCACTTGGCAATTCCACAACGCCGCCACCGTTGTCGTCGTCGGAATCCTTGGCGCACGAATTGATGAAACCCGGTGTTGCAAATCCAAACTGCTCCGAGGCGGACGCCCAGTTGTCGGCATCCAAAGACGGCGCATCAAATGAAATCCGCTCCAACGCCACGCCGCGCTTGTTAGCCAAAAGATTGCTCTGCATCGCATTGTCATAATACATCGAATCAAGCAGCACGCCGTCAGCCGACCGCAACGAAACATAGCCTTTGGACGTATTGAGCGACGGAAACCTCGATGTCTCCAAGAGCAACCCTTTCGCATTATAATTGAGGGCGACATTGGCGGTGTCGGCTGTTACGACGGCAAATCCATCGGCAGGCAACACCGCATAACCGTCAACCACACAACTCCTTAGCAAATCGCCCGCCGCCGTGTATCCGCTCAACACCAGCCCAAACAGAAAAATGTCGGAGCCGCTGTTGTTGACAATCTCCACATAACGCTTCATCCCGACGGCGGGGTAATACAAAACCTCGTTGATAACCAGGTCGCCCTCCCCCACCCTATGATAACGGAATGTAACATCTTGATTTTCAATGCGGTCGTGGATTGAATTTTCTACGCCGCTGATTGTGAGCCGTTGCCTTGAATCCTGTTCAAAATCGTCGGCAAAAGTCAACAAAAGGCTGTTGCTGCCGTCGTTGACAGGCGAACTCAGCGACGGCATCGCGCCATTTTCAAGGACAAAATTTTCGTTTTCATAGACATTGACCGACGTCGAAAAACCCACCAAAACCTGATACGAACTCACCGCATGGACGCTCCCTACCGTCAGCGGCGTATAATTGACCTCCGCCGTCAATACGTCCGACTCGGTGTCGCAGACATCCACGGCACGGCCCTTGACAGTGGCAACGCCCGATTTAAGAGGCTCCGTCATTGTAAGGACAACGCTCTGACCGTCAATCTCTTGCGACGAAGGCTTATTGCCTCCGACCATAAAATCCACCGACCCGATTTTTTCCGTAAAATCAAGCCGCAAAGTGCTGTTGGTGATGAGTTCGCAGCCCGTCAAATCGGGGACGGTCTCATCCACATAAATCTTGAAAACAGAATTTTGACGGCCAGGGGTGCCGCCCGACAAGTCGTTGGAAGAGTGCCAGTTGAGGACGCCGGTGCAATTGTTGAAAGGGTCGAGCCGCTCCATCGAAAACCCGCCTTCCTGTCTGTCCTTGTCGTTATAAAAATCCTTGGAATACGTCAGCGAATCCACCACGTCGCCGAGGCTGTTGAGGAGTTCGATATGCTTGCCGGCGATTGTCAGTTTTGACTCCTGAAACGCCGTCACGCTCCGCCCATACCGTTCAAAACAAGCCGCATCGCTCGCCAAAATCAAATATCCGCCGCCATCTATCGAAACCGTCGGCATCGCATAATCCTTGTCGCCAATCCGCAACGTGTAACCCCATAAATCAAAACTATTGTCCGTGACGTTGTAAAGTTCGACAAACTTTTTTGCAGGCAGCGAAAAAGGCGCGGGGTTGATGTCCACCATAATTTCGTTGAAGACGATTTCGCCGAATGACGCCTGACGGGTTTCGACACTCTCCTGCGCCCAGGCAGTAGCGGCTGTCGTCATTACGGCCAAAATAATTGGAACAATGCGGAACATTGCAGATGAAATTTAGTCATTAATAGAAAGACAAAAGTACGAAAAGTTTTTCATTTGCAAACAATTATTTGGCGGGAAAAAACAATTTCATTCAGCCCGCTTGCCTTATTTCCTCTGAGTAAATCCCCTTAAAAACCCGCGAATTGACATATTTGCGATTTTTTCCATTCTGTTAAATAAAAATGCCGTACTATTTACACTTAATTTTTGCATAATTGCTTTGACAACTCAAAAAAGAATGATAATTTTGCAAGCGGCAATATAAGATATTTTCCAACGTAAAACAATTAAATGAATAACAAGAAAAAAGCCGTCCTGCTCCTTGAAGACGGCACAAGATACGAAGGCTGGTCGTTTGGCAGCGACAAGTCGATGGCGGGCGAAGTGGTGTTCAACACCGCGATGACCGGCTACACCGAGAGCCTCACCGACCCGAGTTACAAGGGACAGATACTCGTCGCAACCTACCCGATGTCAGGCAATTACGGCATCCCAAGCGACCAAAAGACCGACAACATACCCGACTTTTACGAGTCGGACAGGATTCACGTGCAGGGGCTCGTAGTGGACGACTATTCCTTTGAATACAGCCATTGGAACGCCGTAAAAAGCCTTGCCGACTGGCTCAAGGAATATGACGTGCCGGGCGTATTCGGCATCGACACCCGCGCCCTCACCAAACGTCTGCGCGAAAAAGGCTCCATGCTCGGCAAGATAATCATCGACGGCGACATCCCCGCCGACTACGACCCCAACAAGGACAACCTCGTGGCGCAGGTGTCGTGCAAGGAGGTTTCGTATTACGGCGACGGCAACAAGACCGTGGCGCTCGTGGACTGCGGCGTCAAAAACAACATCATCCGATGCTTCACGGCACGCGGCATAAAGGTAATCCGCGTGCCGTGGGACTACGACTTCACCACATTGGAATACGACGGACTGTTCATCTCCAACGGACCCGGCGACCCCAAGATGTGCGTCCCAACCATCGAAAACCTCCGCAAAGCGTTGCAGCAGGACAAGCCCATATACGGCATATGCCTCGGCAACCAACTACTCGCACTCGCAGCAGGATTCGACACCTACAAACTCAAATACGGACACCGCAGCCACAATCAGCCCGTTCTCCGCGAAGGCACCGACCGCTGCTACATCACGAGCCAAAACCACGGTTTCGCCATCGACACCAAGACAATCTCAGGCGACTGGTCGGCGTGGTTCGTCAATGTCAACGACGGCACGTGCGAAGGCATCCGTCACAAGACACGCCCGATATTCTCCACACAATTCCACCCCGAAGCGTGCGGCGGACCTGTTGACACCGAGTTTTTGTTCGACGAGTTTGTAAAGTTGATTTAGAGAGGAGAGAGGAAAGAGGAAAGAGGAGTGATGAAAGAGGAAAGAGGAGAGAGGAGAGATTAGAGTAAAATCTGCAAATCAACAAATCATCAAATCATCAAATCAACAAATCATCAAATCAACAAATGCCATGACCCCGAAGATAGTTTTGAGCATAGGACGACAATTTGGCAGCGGCGGCAGGGTGCTTGGACGCGCCATCGCCGACCGCCTTGGAATGAAATATTATGACGAAGAATTGCTGTCGTATGCGGCGAGGCACAGCGGCATCGACCAAAAACTCATCGCCGAAAAGGACGAGCAGCCGGTGACAAGCAGTTTTTTCCAAAACATCAACCATCTCATCGCCGGCAACGATTCGCCCGTGAGCGACGAAAACATCTTCAAGGTACAATCTGACGCCATTCGGAAAGCAGCGGTGGAGAGCAATTGCGTTATCATTGGACGATGCTCCGACTATGTACTCCGCGAGTACGAATATTGCATGAGCGTCTTTTATTGGGCTCCGATAGAGGAACGCATCGAGCGTGTATCCAAACGCCGCAACATCCCAGACCGTGAGAAGGTGCGGCTCATCATCGAGCGCGAAGACAGCCGACGCGCCAAGTATTACAACTACTTCACCGGAAAGACATGGGGGGCGGCTTCAAGCTACGACGCCTGCATCAATGTTTCGCTTCTCGGAATCGACGGCACGGCGGACGCCACGATAGAATTGTTGAGAAAAAAATGGAGCATATAAAATCCAAAAGGTCGGCGCGGAAATCCTGCACCGACCTTTTTGTTGGGTATAAAATGTAGAGACGGGAATGACGAATGACACAGTTCATTTTACACACCCATTTTTTTATTTTAGTTTTTGGTGAGTATGTCGCTTTTGGTTGCCGCAAAGATATAGAATGTATTTGTAAAAAACAAATAAAATCGCTTACCACACTAAACGATTTTTGCCTAAAATCGCTTATCAGACTAAACGTTTTTTGCCAAAAATCGCTTATCAGACTAAACGAAAAAAGGGACGCCCGCCGTGCAGCAGCCGTCCCTTCGACAATTTATCTATCATGAATGCAACTAAAAATACTTATTTTGAAGCCCTGTCCTGCAAGTAGATGGCATCGATGATGTCCTTGTACTTGGTGGCGATGGCTTTGCGCTTGAGCTTCTGGGTCTGCGTGAGTTCGCCGCCGTCGGCAGTCCACACGTCGGGCACTACGTAGAATTTGGCTATCTGCTCCACCTTGCCGATGGTCTTGTTGACCTTCTGGATTTCGTCGTCGATGAGTGCGATTACCTCGGGACGGGCGGCGATGTCGGCGTTTGACATATTGTTGGCGTCGATTCCTATGCCATTGAGGTATATCTTCAATGCCTCAAAGTCGGGCGAGATGAGCGCGGAGGCAAATTTTTGATTCTCGCCCACCATGCAGATCTGCGAGATGTATTGCGATTCCTTAGCCTTGCCCTCTATCATTGCCGGGGCGATGTATTTGCCTGACGAAGTCTTGAAAATCTCCTTCTTCCTGTCGGTGATGTGGAGGTAATTGCCCTCAGAGAGGTAACCCACGTCGCCGGTGTGGAAAAATCCGTCTTCGTCGATGGCATCCGCCGTCGCTTCGGGATTCTTGTAATAACCCTTCATCACGTTAGGACCTTTGACGAGTATTTCGCCATCGTCGGCTATCTTGACAATTTCGTTGCTGATGACGGGTCCAACGGACGTAAACCTGTGGTGCTTTACCGATGCATGGGCGACAACGGGCGA
>JAEEGL013078161.1_pt1 | contig 16339 bp, 14 predicted proteins | sample 9134231 | NCBI WGS metagenome assembly JAEEGL01 (sample SAMN16246548, study PRJNA631951) | gut metagenome | biome: gut microbiome; feature: rumen; material: fiber-attached | host: Bos | place: Iran: Karaj | collected 2018-10
ACTGACAAAACCTTTTTCTTCATTTAAACTCCCTCCTAAAAAGAATGAATGTTAACTGCCCCGAGAGGGGCCTTACTGTAATTTTAAGGATAATAAAAACGCCGGCTGCATTCCTCAAAATTGTTGCTAAGTAAATAAAAATTCTTGCTATTTTTTGTTTTTGTTCTATGGGTTTTTTGTACAGTTTTTACGGTTACCGGTGTGTATTTTGGTCAATTTGTACAGAATCTGCCATCTTTTACCGGCCCGCCGCAGAAATCTATGGTAAATTATGCTTGTTTCCGTATGATTTTATGGTAAAATCTTAACATGCCTTGAGCAATTATTTTTGCATATAAATTGTTCATAACTCATTTTTAGCAACTATTCATATTAATAATAGAAGCACAGAGGGATACAGGTTATGATAGAAAACCTTAACGGCTACCATGAGATAGTCAACTTTTCGGAAAGGCCCATGTTCAGGCTTTACCATAATACGGAGGCGGAGGATTATCCCCCTCACTGGCATTCCAATCCCGAGATAATCATGCCTCTTGTAGGAGGATATACCATAGACCTGGGTTCAAACGCATTTGATCTGAAGGAGGGGGATATCATCTTTATCTCTTCCGGGACCATACACCATCTCATGGCTCCGCCTGTGGGAGAGCGGCTGATATTCCAGCCGGATTATTCTCTGCTGACCGCCCTTCCCGAGCTGTCCTCGGCCATGACCATGCTTTCTCCCTCTACCGTCATCACAAAAGAGAAGGATCCTGAGCTGCAGCCCGTCATAGAGAGCCTTATGCTTGAGATCGAGAAGGAGTACTTCGGCAAGACGCCCCTTTCGGGAGCAAATATATATTCCATGCTCATAGAGATGATAGTGGCAGTGGGCAGAAAGTACAGCGCCTCTACCGACAGCTTCGACGTTTCCAGGGACAAGCAGGTCGAGTATACCGAAAAGTTCATGTCCGTATGTGAATATATCAATGATCATTTCGCCGAGGATCTTAACCTTGACGAGATCTCGGAGATGTCAGGCTTTTCCAAGTTCCATTTCACCAGACTTTTCAAACAGTTCACCGGAAGGACCTTTTACAGGTATGTAAATATGAAAAGGATCGAAAACGCCGAAAAGCTTCTTGTGGATCCCACCACCAGCGTCACGGAGGTGGCGATACACTCCGGATACTCCAGCCTTCCGGCCTTCGTAAGGATGTTTAAACAGATCAAGGGATGCACCCCCACGGAGTTCCGTAAGATGCGCGCAAGATAAGGAGGGCTTATGGAAGATCGTATCAGATCAATACTCGAACACTACATTGAAATGAAGGACATAACCGGAGGCTCCGTTCTCCTTTATAAAGACGGCAGGGAGATCCTCAGGGTGGATGAAGGTCTTGCGGATGTGGGAAAGGATATACCCTATTCCACAGACACCATCATCCGGCTCTTTTCCATGTCAAAGCCCATAACCTCCGCCGCCTCCATGATACTGATAGAGAGGGGACTTCTTGACAGGCTGGATCCGGTTTCCGACTATATCCCATCCTTTAAGCACAGCCGCTACTATGACGAAAAGGGGAATAAACTCCCGGTTTCAAAGCCCGTGACCATAGGGGATCTTCTGGACATGACATCGGGACTCTCATATCCCGATAAAACCACCTATGCGGGAGTCGACGCCGATATAGTCTTTTCCGAGATAAACGACAGACTTAATACAGATGATGAAATGGATACCCAGGAGGTGGCGGATGCCCTGGGAAGGTGCACTCTGGCCTTTGATCCCGGCACCGACTATCTGTACGGGACCGGCGCCGATGTACTGGGAGCCGTTATAGAAAAGGCCGCAGATATGAAGCTGTCCGATTTCATGGAAAAGGAGATCTTTGCTCCTCTTGGCATGTCGGATACCGCATTCTACGTGCCGGAGGACAAGCAGTCAAGGCTTGCAAGATCCTATGTTCCCGCCTCTCATCTCTCATCGCCCTCCGAGGGCGAGCTTCCCTTTACCACTGATGATATACCGGAATATCTGGGCGACAATCTGGGAATAAAAAATCGCATGGATTCCCCCAATGCATTTGAGTCCGGAGGAGCGGGGCTTGCTTCAACGCTGACGGATTATATGAGATTTGCCCAGATGCTCCTAAACGGCGGCAGCACTCCTTCAGGGGAGCAGATCCTTACTCCTGCCACAGTGGATTTCATGACATCGGGAGAGCTTTTCCCGAAGGGTAAAAAGACGTTTAACAAAAGATTCGATCTTTTGGGCTTTACCTATTCCAATCTCTTAAGGATAGCAACCGAGCCGGAGAAATGCGATACCCTCGCCGTTTCGGGAGAATTCGGCTGGGACGGCTGGCTTGGTCCTTATTTTGCCGCCTTCCCGAAAAAGAACGCTGCATTGCTCATAGCCCTGCAGCGTACTGATTCCGGAACATACAGTCTTACCAGAAGGATAAGGAATGTGATCCTGTCTCAGCTATAACCCTCAGTCAAAACCGTTAGGATGATCCTTCTGCCAGTTCCAGGCATCCCTGCACATATCCTCTATGCCGAATTCCGCCTCCCAGCCAAGCTCCGCCCTGGCTTTTTCGGGGCTGGCATAGCATTCTGCGATATCTCCCGCCCGTCTGGGCTTTATGGAATAAGGCACTTTGATCCCGTTTACCTTTTCAAAGGTCTTAACAAGGTCAAGAACGGAATATCCCTGTCCTGTGCCCAGGTTGCAGACGAAGCAGCCCGGCTTTGTGCGCAGTTTGTCGATGGCCTTTACATGAGCTCTGGCAAGGTCCACCACATGGATATAGTCTCTCACGCCGGTACCGTCCGGTGTGTCATAATCATCTCCGAAAACTCCAAGCTCCGGCAGCTTTCCAACCGCCACCTGCGTCACGTAAGGCATGAGATTGTTGGGCCGTCCGTTGGGATTCTCCCCGATGCGTCCCGTAGGATGAGCGCCTATGGGATTGAAATACCTGAGTATGACCATATTCCACTCAGGGTCTGCCTTCTGCATATCCATAAGGATCTGTTCCAGCATCCACTTGGTCCAGCCATAAGGATTTGTGCATGTTCCCTTGGGACAGTCCTCGGTGATGGGAACCGTCTCGGGATCTCCGTATACGGTGGCTGAGGAGGAGAATACAAAATTCTTGGCGCCGTGCTTTCTGAGCTCATCAAGTAATGTCAGGGTTCCGCCTATGTTGTTGTTATAGTACTCCCAGGGCTTCTCAACGGATTCCCCCACTGCCTTGAGAGAAGCAAAATTAATACATTCCCTGATATCGGGGTTCTCATCAAATATCTTCCTAAGATCCTCTCTGTTGTTTATATCCGCCTCGTAGAACCTGATCTTTTTCCCTGTAAGTTCCTCAACCGCCTGTATGGCCTTGGGAGAAGAGTTCGTATAGTTATCCATGACGACCACTTCATAGCCGCCGTTAAGCAGTTCCACCAATGTATGAGTACCGATATAGCCTGCTCCGCCTGTTACAAGTATTGACATTTCACTCCTCCTTAACTTAGATCCTTATCTGCTGCCTTCAGCCTCATACTTCAAACATCAGCTCTCCGTATGTGGGCAGAGGCCACATCCTTTTATCTACCATCAGCTCCAGTCTGTCTGCACTCTCCCTGAGTACTGACATATCTTTCTTTATCACATCCTTGTAGTAGAAAGCCTTCTCCTTTTCATCCGCTACAGTCACTGCCTTTGCATGATCCTCCTCAAGGACATCCAGTGCCTTTTTAAGCTTTGATATCTCCTCCTGGACTCTGTTCAGTATATCCTTTTCCGTAGCGGCATCCATATCAAGGGAAAGCATGTCCTTAACACCTGCTGCCAGAGATGATGCATAACGGATACAGGCAGGAAGTATCTGTCTGGAGGCCATGTCGATCATGGTCAGCGCCTCTATGTTGATGGATTTGGCATATGTCTCATATACCACCTCTTCTCTGGAGGTAAGCTCCTTCTTCGTAAATATCCCGAATTTCTCAAAAAGGCTGATAGCCTTATCGGTGGTCAGAGCCGGTGCGGCTTCGATCATGGAGGGTATATTGGGCAGGCCTCTTCTTTCCGCTTCCTTTATCCATGCCTCGGAATACCCGTCTCCGTTAAAGATTATCCTCTGATGCTCCGTAAGGTTCTTCTTTATCAGGTCGTGAACTCCCATATCGAAGTCCTCTGCCGCTTCAAGCTCATTGGCGGCATCGCAGAGAGCTTCCGCTACTATGGCGTTCAGCACCGTATTGGCTGCAGCTATACTGTCGGAGCTTCCCACTGTCCTGAATTCGAATTTATTCCCTGTGAAGGCAAAGGGCGATGTCCTGTTCCTGTCTGTGGCATCCTTCTCCACATCAGGAAGTATGCTGACTCCGGTCTTGAGTACGCCTCCCTGCTTTACGCTGGTGGCTTCTCCTGTTTCTATGAGCTGTAAGACCACGTCCTCCAGCTGCTCTCCAAGGAATACGGACATTATGGCGGGAGGTGCTTCATTGGCTCCAAGCCTGTGATCGTTTCCCACGTCTGCTGCCGACTGCCTTAAAAGATCCGCATGGACATCCACTGCTTTTATTATGCAGGACAATATGAGCAGGAACTGTATATTCTCATTGGGGGTCTCTCCGGGGTCCAGAAGGTTCATACCGCTGTCCGTATTAATGGACCAGTTATTGTGTTTTCCGGAACCGTTGACTCCCTTGTAGGGCTTTTCGTGGAGGAGGCACCGAAGTCCGTGGTGCACAGCCACTCTTTTCATGGTCTCCATAACAAGCTGGTTGTGATCCGCTGCTATGTTGGCGGTCTCATATATGGGTGCCAGCTCATGCTGGGCCGGAGCCACCTCATTATGCTGAGTCTTGGCCGTAACCCCCAGCTTCCAGAGCTCGGTGTTGAGATCCCGCATGAATTCCCCGACTCTCTCCCTGATGACACCGTAATAGTGATCCTCCATCTCCTGTCCCCTGGGTGCCGGAGCGCCGAAGAGAGTCCTGCCGGTATACATGAGATCAGGTCTCTTTTTATAAAGGTCTTCGTCAACCAGGAAGTATTCCTGCTCAGGGCCTACCGAGGAGATCACCTTTTTCGCGTCAGTATTCCCGAAGAGCCTGACTATCCTCATAGCCTGTTCAGACAGGGCATCCATGGATCTGAGAAGAGGGGTCTTGCGGTCTAAAGCTTCTCCGGTGTATGAGTTGAAGGCCGTGGGTATGCAGAGTATCTTCCCGCAGCCGGATTCTTTTATGAATGCAGGGCTTGAGCAATCCCAGGTGGTATATCCTCTGGCTTCAAAGGTGCTCCTGGTGCCGCCGGAAGGAAATGAGGATGCATCCGCTTCTCCCCTTACAAGCTCCTTGCCGGAAAACTCGGTCATGACCCTGCCTTCCTCATCCTCGTGGGATATGAAGGCATCATGCTTCTCTGCCGTTATGCCTGTGAGGGGCTGAAACCAATGGGTGAAATGCGTTGCACCTTTTTCTATGGCCCATTCCTTCATGGCATGGGCAACCACATCCGCCGTTACGGGATCCAGTGTCCTGCCCTCGTCTATGACATGTCTTAATTCCCTGTAGGATTTCTTCGGGAGACGCTGCTGCATGACATTGTCATTAAATACATTCTGCCCGAATATCTCATCGATCCTTATCGCATTTTCTTCACGGATTTCCGTATATCTTTCCCGTTCAGCCATTACCAACCTCCAAAGTCAACATCTTACTTTCAGGAGAGAGCACTCTCCGATGACATGACAGCGTCCCATTCCCGCAGGAAGGAAAACGCAGCTGCCTTTATTAAATCTCAAGGGTTTGTTGGTCTCGTCAGTTTCAACTCCCCCTTCTCCGTCTATGCACAAAAGCACCTGAAAAGATGTATCCATCACGGAAAAGGAGAAGCCCTTGGTGACCTGCACCCTCTCCACTTCAAAATATCTGCAGCGGCATATTATCTCCCTGGCACAGCCGTAGAAATATCTGACCATGCGCTGAGGCTGCTTCAGGGATACCACCGCTTCCATGTTAAGGACATCCAGTGCCTTTTCTATGTGCAGCTCCCTCTTCTGTCCGTTCCTGTCCCTTCGGTCGTAATCATAAAGACGATAGGTCAGATTGGAGCTTTCCTGTATCTCTGCTATGAGCACACCCTCGCCTATGGCATGTACTGTACCGGCGGTCACAAGGAACTTATCTCCCTTTTTTACAGGCACATAATGAAGCACATCCTCCAGTCTGCCCTCACCTATAGCCTCTTTGATCTTGTCCGGCGTCATGGGATGCTCAAAACCGTATATAAGCTTTGCATCCTCTGTCGCATCAAGCACATACCAGAATTCGGTCTTGCCCTTACTGTTCTCCACCCTTTTTGCATATTCGTCATCCGGGTGGACCTGGATCGAAAGGTCGGAGGCCGCATCGATGAATTTGATCAATATAGGAAAATCAGGGTTCTTTCCCCCGAGAAATCCGGGGTTTTCTTCGATGACATCCTTAAGAGTCATGCCGGCAAAATGACCGTTACCCACGGTGCATAAGCCGTCGGGATGAACGGAGCACTCCCAGCTCTCAGCCAGGGGTGTGGTCTGAAGATCTATATTGTATTCTGTTTTCAGTCTCTCCCCGCCCCACATATAGCCTTTTCCGAAGGGCCTAAGGAGCATGGGTTCTTTGATTGCCGTCATGATCAGATATTATACTTCTTTTTATCCTTTACGGAGATCACATCTCCCAACTGTGCCTCAAGTATGGTAAGCTCCGTATCGGCGATGACTGTGTGCTTGCAGCCTGCTGCCATGGTCACCACGTCCCCGGCATTTACTATCTGTTCCATGCCGTCGATTATCACCTTACCGCTGCCGGAAAGCACAGTCCAGACCTCATCCCTGAATTCATGGGAGTGGTATGACATCCTGTTGCCGGGCTTTAAGACCACCTTGTTGTTGAGATATCCCTTTCCCGCATCTATCACGGAATAAGATCCCCAGGATTTCTCCGCATATCTTGCCTCTGTTGAGATCTTCTCCACGTAGGGCTTCATATAGCTTGACTGCTCCTTGTCGGCTATCAGTATGCCGTCTCCCGAGGCAGCTATGACCATATCCTTTGCTCCCATTACAAGTATAGGGATATCCAGCTCGTTCACCACGTTGGTTCTTTCGGTGGTATCATCAAGTATGGCATTTCCCTTTACCTCATCTGCCATTACCTCGGCCATCATGTTCCATGTACCTACATCCTTCCACTCACCCTTGTGCCTCAGCACCTGGATGGAAGGCTCCTTTTCCACTATGGCATAGTCAAAGGATATCTTGGTGCATTTATCATAATGATTGTAAAGATCCGTATAATCTATGAAGTCCATGATATCATGGGCCTTGTTAAGAAGGTATCCCAGCTTGAACGCAAATACTCCGGCATTCCACAAGGCGCCGGCGGCTATATATTCCTGTGCACGTTTAAGATCCGGCTTTTCCTTGAATTCCTTTACTCCGGATATCTCGTCGGAGGTTGAAGGCAGGATATATCCGTATTTCTCCGAAGGGTAGGTGGGCTCGATACCCATGAGAGTCAGGTTCTTATCACTGTGCTTTACGATATCCTCCATCCTCAGGACCGCTTCGTAATATGAATTGTCTACATAGGGATCCACAGGACATACTATCACTGCTTCTTCCTCTGCTATCCCCAGCTCATGGTGAAGATATGCCGCCGCAAGTGCGATGGCAGGGAAGGTATCCCTCCTGTCGGGCTCCACACATACGGAAACCTGCTCTCCCAGCTGGTTATGTATGGCAGATACCTGAGTCTTGCTTGTAGCGATGGTCACGCAGGAATCAGGGTCTACGGACTTGATCTGCCGGTACACTCTCTGGACCATGGATTCGTATTCCCCGTCGTCCCTCTTGAAAAGCTTTATGAACTGCTTTGACCTTATGTCGTTTGACAGCGGCCACATCCTCTTACCGGATCCGCCTGATAATAATACTATGTTCATGGATCATTCCTCCTGTTGTATATTTCCCTTTATTACCGAACCTGCAGCCCTTACCGTACGTAGAAGCACTTCTCGTCATCAAGTCTCAGTGCGGCAAGTCTTGCCTGGTTGTATTCCCTTCCTATCTCGGGATACTCCAGCACCTTCGCCCCACAGTCTATGGCTATGATCTTCTCCCCGAAGAATACGGTGTTGAACTCATCCCTGTCTGCTCCGTCTCTTAAGGCTCGAAAGTATGAGGTAGGCGTATGACCTATTATAAGACCATCATACCTCTTTTTTCCATGGTAGTTTGCAAAAGGGTCTTCCCTGCGGCGTATCCTGTGCCATAGGGCTTCATTTTTGGTGTAGTATCTCCCCAGTTTTCCTCTGTTACCGAAATACGGATATGCATGGGCAGCCATATAAAGCTTCCCCTTCACCTTTATATCAACCGCCAGCTCCAGGGACTTAAGCCAGTCGTACAAAGCGTCCTTATTCTTCGGTGACAGCTTCTCGTAATCCTCCCAGGTCGTATATCCTTTATTGATCTGATACCAGACAAGATTGGGGAATTCCATATTTCGATCTGCCTCGATGGCTTCTATGAACATGTCTTCATGATTGCCCAGCAGGCAGTGAACATTGGGACTGGAGTCCAGATCCATGACATAGCCCATGGTCTCGATGGAGTGGCTTCCCCAGTCTCCGTAATCTCCAAGCAGATACAGTTCGTCATCCCTGCTGCCCTGATCAAAGCCTATGGTGGACAGCAATATCATGAACTGCTCCAGAGCACCGTGAATATCGCTTATCACATACGTACTCATGGTCTGCCTCCGGATCCTGCCGATGCCTTTTTTCCTTTGGCAGCCCACGGGCAGAGCGTATTCATAAAGCAATCATCGCATCGGGGGTTCCTTGCATGGCAAAGTGTCCGCCCCAGTTTTATAAGATCCTGATTGATCAGGCACCAGTGATCCTCCCTCACCTTCTTCATGAGGTCAAACTCTATGTCCTTCGGCTCCTTTAAGGATGTCCATCCAAGCCTCCCGCTGACTCTTTTTACATGGGTATCCACTACTATGGAAGGGATATTAAAGACATGAGTCCTGACCACATTTGCAGTCTTTCTTCCGACTCCGGGAAGGGTTGTGAGAAGATCGATATCCGATGGCACTTCTCCGTTATGCTCGCTGATAAGAGCCGCTGCCGCCGCTTTTATATTGGCTGCCTTTGATCTGTAAAGGCCGCAGGTTTTTATATCCTCCTGCAATTCATCAAGATCACAGTTTGCAAAGCTTTCCAGAGTGGGGTAATGAACGAAGAGTTCCTTTGTGACCTCATTCACTCTCTTATCCGTGCATTGGGCCGAAAGGATGGTGGCAATGAGCAGTTCGTAGGGCTTTTCATATCGCAGAAATATCTCGGGATCCGTTCCGTATTCCAGATCCAGCCTGTCAAATTGCTCTTTTATTTTCTCTCTTAAAGATGCCATGCTATAATCATACCATACTCTACATACCGAGGATAATCCAATATGAAAAAATTTGTTTTACCATCCATTGCCACCCTGATATGGACTGTTGTCTCCGTACTCTTCGACAGAACAACCTTTACCGTACCTGTTATGGATATGCTCCATAATTATATCCCCTGCAGGATCATCATGATGGCCGCGATTTTCTTTATGGCGCTTATGATACAGGATGCCGTACTGGTAAAGGATTCCTTTTCACGTAAGGTTCTCTGCTTTGGCCTGATATATTTTATCCCCATTATCCTTGTACTCTTCTACAAGCTTCCGGAAGGGTTCCTTTCCAATGATGAGAGCCTCATTTATGCCGAGGCACTGGCTTTGTCCGACTACACCTGGTTCTACTACATCACCACCTGGTATTACATCGTATCCCTGATGATCATACCCTCCTGGATGGGGCCCATAATCATAAAGGTGGTGATACAGTGTCTGACTGCAGGCTATGTTGTGGCAAGGACCCACAGATACATGTCGGGCAGAAGGCTTTCCTTTTTCATGTATATCCCCTTCTTTCTGCCTCCCATACTCGCATATACCACATCCGCTCACAGGATCCCCATATATATCTTTCTGTATGTTTACTTCATGTTTTCCATTTACATGGACAAGCTGGAGGGAGCCGGGATCTCAATACCCCGTCTCATACCGAAGCTTTTCCTTCTGGCTGTTCTTACGCAGTGGCGGACCGAGGGCATATATCTTGCCTTCTTCGGTCTCATCATGATCATCATCTGTTACCGGTTTGATAAAAAGGACATACTGCGGCTTGTTGTCATCTCCTTCCTGATACAGTATCTGACGGCTGTGCCCCAGTACGGATTGATCCCCAACCGCATGGGAGACAAGGCTGCCAACCGCATGCTTCCCTTTTATGCATATACTGTAACCAATATGTACAGAAACGGGCTTGATGTAAAGGATCCCGCCAATGCGGCATCTCTTGAAAAGGTGGATCGCTATCTTAATGTGGAGACCATTGCAGCCATAAACGATTATCTCGGAGACATCAACTACGAGGACGCTCTTATCCTGTATTACCAGGGCTATGACGGAAGGCGGGAAAATGCCACAGATGAGGATTATGCCGCTTTCATAGAGGGTGTAAAGGAGCTGATGCTGAACAACAAGGATGTACTGATGAAGACGAAATGGGGCTCCTTTGATTATGCCGCAACCGTTTACGATCCGGTGATAGGACAGGGTATACCGTCTCTTGTTGTAAGTCTTGTAAAGATGATCGCTTACAACCTGTATATACCCATGCTCCTGCTTACGGCAGGATTCATATGGAGTCTTTGCAGAATAAAAGAGAGAGCATTCTTTGTCATGCTCTCCCTTTGTCTTTTTGCTCACTTCTCCATAGTATTCATACTGGCTCCGGCCTCATATTTCAAATACTATTTTCCTGTGTATTTTACTGTCTATTTCTTTGCGGTACTACTGGCTGTCTCTCGCGTGTTCGGCGTCAAAACGCTCTCCGAAAAGCCTGTTGACGGCTGAGAACATAGCCCTGACCGATGCCCTGGTGATATTGGAGGATACTCCCACACCATAGGTTATCTTATTATCATCAACGGAAAGCATATGGATGTAGGCGGCTGCCTGAGCATTTGAGCCTCCCGTAAGGGCATGCTCTTCGTAATCCACGATCTTGATGTTGATACCCAGCTCCTCCGTGAGTCCTCTCTTCACCGCATCGATAGGTCCGTTTCCGGTTGCCGTGAATTCCTTCTCTGTTCCGTGATCCGTATATTTAACGGTGACCTCAGTATCGAATTCCGAGTCCTCCTCTACGGAAAGGTCCACCATCTGCAGCTTTCTGAAGTGGATGGGCTCCTTTTTATTAAGGTATTCTCTTCTGAACTCATCCATAACCTGAGCAGGAGCCACCTCACCCTGCTTCTCCGAGATACTCTGGATGACGGCGGCAAATTCCCGGTGCATCCCCTTCGGAAGCTTGAAGCCGAAATAAGAGTCCATGATAAAGGCAACTCCGCCCTTGCCCGACTGGGAGTTGATACGTACAATGGGCTCGTATTCCCTTCCGATATCCGCGGGATCTATGGGCAGATAGGGCACCTCCCAGGTATCGGGATGTCTCTCCATCATCGCCTTGATACCCTTGGAGATGGCATCCTGATGAGAGCCGGAGAAGGCTGTGAATACAAGCTTTCCGGCGTAAGGATGCCTGGGATCTATCTTCATCTTGGTACATTTCTCATACATATCTATTATCTCATTGACATTATCGATGTTAAGTTCGGGATCAATGCCCTGAGAGAACATGTTGTAAGCTATGGTGAGCACATCTACGTTACCGGTCCTCTCCCCGTTTCCGAAAAGGGTGCCCTCTACTCTCTCGGCTCCCGCCAGCATGGCAAGCTCCGTTGCTGCAACTCCGGTACCCCGATCGTTGTGGGGATGGACGGATAATATGACGGAATCCCTTCTGGCAAGATGATTGCTCTCCCACTCTATGATATCCGCATAGACATTGGGGGTGGTCATCTCCACCGTGGCGGGAAGATTGATGATGACCTTATTGTCGGGAGTCGCTCCCCACTCTTCCGTAACGGCATTGCAGACCTCACAGGCATAATCCGGTTCCGTACCGGTGAAGCTTTCAGGAGAATACTCCAGTATGATCTCTCCGGGGAAATTTCGGGCTCTTTCCTTTACCATCCTGGTACCGGAAACGGCAAGCTCCTTTATCGCCTCCTTATCCATGCCGAATACCACATCTCTTTGTAATGTGGAGGTGGAATTGTAGATATGGACTATGGCCCTGGGTATCCCCTTTATTGCCTTAAATGTACGGTCTATGAGCTCTTCCCTGCACTGCGACAGCACCTGGACCGTAACATCCTCCGGTATCAGATTTCTGTCCACAAGCTCTCTTAAGAAATCAAATTCGATCTGACTGGCTGCGGGAAAGCCGATCTCTATCTCTTTAAACCCAAGCTTTACAAGATGGCTGAACATCTCTATCTTCTCAGAGACCACCATGGGCTCCACCAGAGCCTGATTGCCATCCCTTAAGTCTACGGAGACCCATGTGGGTGCCTTCTCGATCTGGCGTCCGGGCCACTTTCTTTCAGGATAATCTATGACCGGATTCCTCTTATATCTTTTGTAATTAAGCATTTTCACTCCTCCTGTATGTAAAGCATCTTATATCTTTAAACACTATAAAAGTCTCTCTGATGTTCATCAGAGAGACCTTACGATCTTTGATCTTATTCTCCGAGACCGGACTCGATGGCATTTAGCAACGCTCTCAGCGCTTTCTCCTCATCCTCTCCTTCACAGAAGATCTCGATCTCATCACCGCACTTGACGCACGCTCCCAGAACCGATAGGACACTCTTTGCATTGGCGGTATTCTCTCTGAACTTAAATGTGATCAGTGATTTATACTGCATAGCTTCCTTGCATAGGATTCCTGCCGGACGTAGGTGAAGTCCTGTGGGGTTTTTAATTGTAACTTTTTGTGAAACCATTCTGAATCTGTCTCCCCTGTGGATATTATTACAATAATATACCAAATATTCAATAATTATTCAATGCCATCATCCTTCATTATCTGTACCGGAATTATCGGCGGCCGGCGAGTCGGGTGCCGAGATCAACGCACCCTCCTGAACAAATATCTTTACGGTGGTCACAACGCCGCTTCCGTATACCCCTTCGGGATATGCAAATACCACATCTGCATCATACAGTCCCGTGGTCCATTCCTCAATATTATTCTTGACTTTGACCTCATTCATGTCTATATGTCCGGTGAGCATGGAGCCGTTGACGGTTGCCAGTACATCCGGCAGACCTCTCACGCCTGTAACGACAGTTGTCGCCCCGTCCCCCATGACTGCAGTAAACCCTTCGGGAACATTACTTATGGTTATATTTGCAGCAGGTACTTCAACATTCAGCAGGCTCATTGCCACTATCTCCACGGTTATGGTGGATACGGTGTCCTCGGACTCGCTTGCCACATGTACCTTTGAAGGCAGATAAGCCGCCAGGTCTACAGTCTTTATAACGCTTTCCGTAGCCCCTGTAATATCGATCTCGCTGGCGGGGATACTGATGCTCGTCAGCTCATCCAGGATCTCGGGATCTCCGCCTACCAGAAGAGAGTTTATGGTAGCCACAACCTTGCCTGTGGCCGAGAAGCCCTCTGCCGGAGTGCCCGTATAGCCGTAGGTTATGCTGACCTCCTTATCCTTCCATATCTCCACTGTAGCGGAAACAGAGGTCCTTGAGAGCTCCAGTGCGCTTGTATCCACCTCATCACCGTTATGATCGATGAATACGATGGGAGCCTCTGTTCTCATATCCCTTGTCATGCCCTGTGCGGATATGACGACCAGTGCACGGTCTATGGTATTCACTACCGACTCCGGTCCCTGTACTCTGACCACGTTGTTCGCAAGGACCACGTCTCCTACGGAATATCCCTTCTCCGGTTCTCCGGATATCTCATAATCTATTGAGAACTGCTTGGTGCCAAGCTCCTCGACATGCACGGTGGCATATGAAGAACGGGGGGTTATGCTGGCGATCCTGTCAGCCAGCCTGTTTGCCTTTACATTGATGGGTACTCTGCCGTTTGAGTAGTTATTCATATCCACCGTGGCAGTGAAATCATCTCTTGAAAGCTGGGAGAGAACCGTTCTTTCTGCCCTGACCGTCACAGCCACGTTCTGGGAATTCTCCGACAGCTCATAGGCCTGCCCTTCCTGTTCAAATATCTGGCCGTTAAGGACCGTGACCGGTATCTGGGTAAAGGTCTGATCCTTCACGGGATTATCTATACTTACCACCACAAGCCAGATCAGTAAGGCCAGGAACAGCGAAAGAAGCTTGACCACTATGTTTTTTGTCAAAAAGCGGAAAATGTCGGTCAGACGTTTTTTCATTTCTTCGTCCTCCCTTTGATTATGCTTCTCTTATTATCTATAACCGTCTTGTTCTGAAGCCTTGTGAGCTCATCCCTTAACGTATCCTGATCCACGTTTCTGTTTAAGCTTCCCTCATAAGCTACGGATACCCTGCCGGTCTCCTCGGATACGATTATGGTGAGAGAATCTGTGGCTTCGGATATACCGACTCCCGCTCTGTGCCGGGTGCCCAGATCCTTGGAAAGCTCCATGTTGTCTGAAAGGGGCAGATAGCAGGTGGCCGAGATCACCCTGTCGCCTTCTATGATCACTGCTCCGTCGTGAAGAGGAGTATTATGCTCGAAAATGTTGATGAGCAGCTGACTTGTAACTACCGCATCTACCTCTATGCCGGTATTGATGTATTCATTCAAGGGATCCTCCTGGCGTATGACTATGAGGGCTCCCGTTCTCTCTCTTCCCATCTCGTAGCTGGCCTTTATGACCTCATTCATGGTCTTATCGGAGAAACGCTCGTTGACGTTTGAATTATTGAAGCTGAAGAAGGAGGAAACGAAATTCTTCCTGCCCAGGTGATCCAGAGCTCTCCGAAGCTCCGGCTGAAATATGATAAGGGCTGCCATGATGAGTACGCTGAATCCGTTGCGGACCAGCCACAGTATGGTAGTCATCTGGAGAAGATATGCAAACAGCACGAAAAGTATGATCACAACCACACCCTTCATCAGTGACCATGCCCTGGTCTCGCGGACCCATATCATCACCTCATATACCAGAAATGCTATAATGAGGATCTCAAGATAATCTGTGATCCCCATCGCCGGTATTGAGTCGAAGCTTATGAAGTTTTTGATCATATCAATGATCTGCTGCATTTAGTAGTCTTCTTCCTGCTCTTTTTTCTCTTTCCTGTCCTTTGCCATCCTTCTTTTTACGGAGGTCTTGATCTTGGGAACCGCCTTCACATAGTACACATAGCTGTCGTCCTCAAACTGGACTCTCTCCGTCCTTGCATAATCGACGCTGAATACGAACAGCTTATACAGGAATGCTATGGCTGTGGCTATGATGGTCCCCACAAAGAGCGGCGGGATGTTTATATCTGCATTAAGCCTGACGGACAGTATCATAAGCATTATTATCTCAGTGGCTGCACCGAGGCCTATGGCTATGGACCATGCATGCTTAATGGGCAGGCGTCTTATTATGCTCACAAGTACCACTGTGGCGGCAAAAGCGATAACATAGGCCATCATGGTGCGGTTCTTGATCATCCCGTCGAGAATGGTCCTGAAACGCTCCACCGTGGTGGCATCCGTCATGCCCTTGATCTTATCCGCGGAATCGGAAACGTAGTCCACCGTGAAATAAGAGATCGCACCGAAGCCAACAGACAGTGCCGAAAACGGAGAACCGCAAAGGCCGTATATGAGAGGCATGGTGTGGGGTATCCCTACGAGGAATGAAAGCGGTGTCAGTATCACCGCCAGAGTATCATTGGGTGTGAATCTGAAATAAAGCAGAAACATCAGCAGGAACAATGCCAGAACTATGATAGCCACTTCCAGGGAGAGGGCATATGCATGAAGAACAACAAAGATAGCCGCGAAGAATACGATCATCCCCGAGGGCATCAGTGCGCATAAAAGAGATACTGCCACCACTATGGTTGAGGAATCGAGCTTCTCCATATATCCCAATCTGCCGTTTACCACGGAAAGGGTGATCATGGCAAGAATGAATCTGAAGGCTGCCTTGATCCATATCTCAAAACGGCTGACAAATCCTTCTATGTAATCTCTTATTTCATAAATATTATCCATCGATGTCTACTTCCTGTATATTAAGCAGCTCCCGTAAGGCATAATTATAATCTTTGAGCTGCTTTTTGGCTTTATCGTATCTGAAGGAGTACACGACATAGGCTATGAT
>JAEEGL016613576.1_pt1 | contig 16339 bp, 14 predicted proteins | sample 9134231 | NCBI WGS metagenome assembly JAEEGL01 (sample SAMN16246548, study PRJNA631951) | gut metagenome | biome: gut microbiome; feature: rumen; material: fiber-attached | host: Bos | place: Iran: Karaj | collected 2018-10
TCACCGGACGTATTGCCACTTACAACTTCGCCCCGACACCCCTGAGTGAGAAAAACCTGCAGGATGAAAATGCCTATGGCAAAATCTTCGTAACAGGCAATACCGTAATTGATGCCCTCCACATGGTGGTCGATAAGCTCAAGAGCGACAATGCCCTAGCTGATGAGCAAATTCAGGTTCTAAAAACCGCCGGTTATGACGTGACTCGTCTTGACAATGGCAAGAAGCTCGTTCTAATAACTGGCCATAGAAGAGAAAACTTCGGCGAAGGCTTCATCAACATGGTTACGGCCATGAAAGACCTTAGTGAGAAATATCCCGACGTAGACTTTGTCTATCCAATGCACCTCAACCCCAACGTGCGCAAGCCCATTCATGAGGTGTTTGGCGAGAATCTTACCCGCCCGAACTTCTTCTTCATCGAGCCGCTCCAGTACCTTGAGTTCGTTTATCTGATGGAGAAATCCACCGTTGTCCTCACCGACAGCGGCGGTATCCAAGAAGAGGCTCCAGGTTTAGGCAAGCCCGTACTCGTTATGCGTGACACTACTGAGCGCCCAGAGGCTCTCAAAAGCGGGACAGTCCACCTTGTGGGCACCAATCACAACCTGATCGTAAGCGAAGTCTCAACTTTGCTAGATGATGAGAATGCCTACGAGCGCATGTCCAAGGCTGTCAACCCCTATGGTGACGGGAATGCTTGCAACCGCATCGTGCGTGCACTAAAAGGAGATCAGGTAAAGAGATACGAAGTAAAAAAGTAACAAATATGATTAACGTAATAGGCCTCGGATATATAGGCCTCCCGACTGCCCTTATGATGGCCTCCCATGGTGTTGAGGTTATCGGAACCGACTACAACAAAGAGCTTGTTGCTACTCTAAACGCAGGTAAGACCACCTTCAAAGAAGATGGCCTTGACGAATTATTCCAAGCTGCCGTGGAAAAGGGTATCAAGTTTACAACCGAGTATCATAAGACTGACATGTACATAGTCAGCGTCCCAACTCCCTACGATAAGTTCTCCAAGAAGGTAGATGCCTGTTATGTAGTGGCCGCTGTCAAGGACGTTATGAAAGTGTGCCCTAAAGGAGCGACCGTTGTGATAGAGTCGACAGTCAGCCCTGGAACCATTGATAAGTTCGTTCGTCCTGTAATTGAGGCCAACGGTTTCAAGATAGGGGAAGATATTAATCTTGTTCATGCACCAGAGCGCATCATCCCCGGTAACATGGTGTATGAACTGCTTCACAACAACCGTACAATCGGTGCCGACAGCCGCGAGATAGGTGAGAAGGTCAAGAGCTATTATGCGTCCTTCTGTCAAGGTGAAATAGTCGTCACAGATATTCGTACGGCAGAGATGACAAAGGTAGTTGAGAACACCTTCCGCGCTGTTAATATTGCTTTTGCCAACGAACTCAGCCGTATTTGTCGCCACGACAACATGGATGTGTATGAGATTATCAGAATATGCAATATGCATCCACGCGTAAACATCCTGCAGCCAGGTCCGGGTGTTGGCGGCCACTGCATTAGCGTGGATCCCTGGTTCCTAGTTGGCGATTATCCAAGCCTAGCTAAAGTAATCGATGAGTCGATGAAGACTAATGATAGTCAGCCAGCTTTTGTCTTGAACCGTATCCATGAGATTATGGAAGAGAATGGTATTTCAGACAATCGCAGAGTGGGTTTATACGGTCTTACATACAAGGAGAATGTTGATGACATACGTGAGAGCCCGACTCTTCAGATGCTTGATATCCAGGAACGTCACTTAGCTCGTCCTCTTCAGAGTTTTGACCCATTCTTTACCGACAGAGTAATTGTACCCAACCAGATTCTTGATTTTGACCAGTTCCTCAATGGGGTGGATATGGTTGTTATCATGGTCAAACACGATCACATCAAGCGGAACTGGGGTAAACTGAAAGGCAAGGTGATTCTGGATTGTCACAACATCTGCCCCATTAAGGAGAATGTGTACCACATCTAATGCAGTAAGGAACTCTGGCAGGATAGATTGAACGTGAGTTTGCAGTTTGATACTGTTGCAAATAATGAGAATATTAAATGCTATTCTAAGACGACATTATTTGTCTGTGTTGGATGCATAATGTAAGATTACTGATAATCTGAGAGAGTGTTGTTTCCCAATAAAAGTATGAGTTTCAAGGGTTTCAATACTAGCTTTAGGAGGAAAAATATCGCTTACGTGAGATAATCGTCCGCGAGTGATTGTCATTGTTTATTTCTTGAATTAATATGAGGAAAAGTATAATACTTATATCTTTTTTTAGTTTATTGACCTCGATTATATGCGCATTGTATTTGCTTAAATCAAACTTTGCTTCTATAGCGTTGATGCCTTTGGTTTATGCGATGATTTGTCCATTATCTTCACTATCATTTCAAAATAGAAATACTCGTATAACCGTTGTTATTGTTTACAGTCTGTTTTTCGTAAGAATGGTATTCTTACCATTATACGGAATTATAGATGGATACTTCTCCTCTGGCCCAGATGCGGTCCTAAGCCGGTACTGCAATAAGTCTGTATATTTGTCTATATATGAGTTAGTTGCAGTAGCTCTAACACTCTATGCTTTTACGGGAAATAAAACCAATACTGTTTCTAGACCGAATCTAAATCTTTCCGGGAATGGTTTGATATATTTATTGCTAGTTTTGATAGCTATTTCTCTTTATATAACTGTAGGGAAAGAAATGGAGTTATTTGAATTTGGTTTTAAGAGTATTGGGGGAGATTATGAAAGAAGTGGCGATATTGAAGACCGTGGGATTGTTCATCTGTTGATTGAGACAGGTGTCTTGTTTTTGTTTCTTATAACTCAAGCCTTTTTCTCTATAAAGTATAAATCTCACCCTAAGAATAGGTATATTCTCTATGCAATCGTTATTGCAATGGTGATGATAAGTTTGATTTCGGGGGAACGTCGCACTTCACAAATATACAAGGGGTTCGCGTGTATTTGGCTACTTATAGGATTGTATCCAGCATATAAAAAACGAATCTCAAGGTCCTTGCTGATAGTTGCTGGTATTGTAATCGCAGGAATGACGTTGTATAAACAATATCACGCCTTCTTGTATGATTCATATATTGAGGCATTGAATCATGCTTCAGGTGTCGGAATGAGTACTGGCATCCTTGATGCTTATTTTTATGGCGTTAATACAATTTCAAAGAATTTAGCTTTTTCAGATATGGGAGGGGTTGGTTTCACAAACCTACTATATGATTTTGCTCGCAATTTATTCGGCCTTAACTTTATTATCCCAAGAGGCATGTCGCTTACTTCTGAGCTTTATAACCTTACTCTCAGTACTGGGGAGTCTGCAACCGGATACCTTTTATCGAGTGTTGGATATGGATATATTTATTTGGGTTTTGTTTTAGCTCCGTTTTTCTCTTGTATGAATATTTGGATTCTAATAGTATTGGAAAGATTTATGAAGTCGACATCATCTATAGAGATGTCATATATATGGGCATTAATTTATATGAGATATGGTTTTGGTTTCTTGGGGTCATTCCCTCCTCTTTTGAATCTGAGTTCACGCATTCTATTTGTAAATGGGGGGATTGTTCTATTAGCATCATTGTTTAATCGGTCTCTTAAACACATTTCATGACTATGATGAGTCTTTGGCGATCTCCGTTACGTTTGTTTTTTTCCATCTTTTATAAGAAGGATTTTTTAAGAGGGTATTATTTTGACAAAAAGAGAATAGGATGGTATTGGTGCTTTATTGGTTTACCTTCACGACTCTGGGGGGCAAATAGAAGCATTCCTTGGCCGGTTAATCCAAGAACGATTATTTCAAATGCTCATAACATTGATTTTGATGTTAACGATATTCATGTTTTTCAGACACCTGGTTGTTATTGGCAGAATTTAGATGCGAGAATAATTATTGGGCGGGGTTGCTATGTAGCCCCTAATGTTGGGATTATAACAACTAATCATGATATTAATGATATCTCGAAACATGTTCCAGGGAAAGATATTTTTATTGGGGATAGATCATGGATTGGAATGAATTCTGTCCTGCTTCCTGGTGTTACACTGGGGCCTAATACTATTGTGGGTGCAGGCTCTATCGTTACTCATTCGTTTCCTGATGGTCATTGTGTTATCGCGGGTAATCCTGCTAAAGTTATTAAACTGCTGCAATGATTAAAAGGATTAGATATATAGTATCAAATAGCCCTTTTTTCCGATCTACTTTGGTTTTAGTAACAGGGTCGATGCTTGCAGCTTTAATTCGTGCAGTTGCGACCCCTGTTTTAACAAGGCTCTATTCCCAAGAGGCAATGGGATCTTATGCATACCTAATATCAATATCATCAATCTTCATGGGAGTCGTTAACGCTCGTTATGATGTTTCTATTGTGACAGATAAAAAAGATGATCATGTATATCCCTTGATTAAGTTATCCATACTCGTAGGTGCGGTAGTTACGTCAATTGCTTCGCTAGTTTTTACTGTTGTTTTTATTCATAATGGAAAGCCTTTTTATTGGCCGTTCTTATTTTTCTTTAATGTTTTCGCATATTCAATCGTAAATGTTCTTACAGCGTATAATAACAGAAGTAAAGAGTATAAGATTATTTCCTCTGTTGGTGTAATTCGTAGTGGGACTCAATATGGACTTGCCGTGTTACTGGGTTGTGTGTTCCCTTATTCGATATGCCTATTAATTCCTTATGTTATAGGCGAATTTATGGGTATTTCTCGCCAGTTAAAACCTTTACGTTCGCATCTACATGAGGTTTTCTCTGTTAATTCAAAACAGATGAAGGAAGTAGCAAGGCTACATTGGAAACAGACATTGTTTTCTACACCAGCCCTTTTGGCAAACAGCCTTTCCTATTCATTGATTACTATTCTAATAGGTAAGCTATACGGTATGTCAACAGTTGGCTTGTATTCAGTTTCAATGACTCTTTTGGGAATCCCATTGGGCTTGATTGGAGGTAATGTCGCTAAGGTGTTTATGCAGAAAGCATCAGACGAATATGCTAATACGGGCAATTACGCTCAAACTTTTAATGGATCATTTGTTTTTCTCATAGCAATCGCTATACCGTTAGCATTAACCCTAATTCTTTGGGGAGAACCTTTATGCTCATTTATCTTTGGTAAACAATGGGCGCCAGCTGGTGTTTTCATAAAAATATTAGCTCCGATGTTCGCTGTGCGTTTTGTTACATCGGCTTTATCTCCTGCTTTTACTATCGTAAAGAAACAACAATTGGATCTTGTATTACAGCTTGCGTTCATTGTTGCAAATATGATTAGTTATATAATTGCAAAGAGTTCCGGTTACGGCCCAGATGGCTTTTTGACAATGATTTCTGTATTATTTACAGTATCTTATTCTATTTATCTCATTTTCATTTTTATCTATTCTAGGAATAGGGCAAGGGTTTGTAAATAATGGCCTTATGTTAGAGTCTCGTGTCGTTGTCTTGAGCTGTGTGAATATCAAGCACATGTCATTGATATCATTATATACGGATATCTTGAAGCGAGAAGGAGTCCCGTTCGATGTGATATACATGGATAAGTATGGAGAAGATGAAGAAATTGAATGTAACAACAAGTATCGTTACATTAATAAGGTCAATAGGAATCTTCCCCGTTTCATCAAGAAAATCAAGTATTTCATGTTTATGCCTTGGGCCATTAGTATTTTGAAAAGGAATAAGTATGATTTTATCATCGTTTGGAATGATCTCGCCATTTTTCTGTTCGCCAGATTTCTCAGTAAGCGTTTTAAAGGGAGGTATTGCCTTAATGTAAGGGACAATATGTATTACGACAAACCGAGGTACAAAAAGATGTATGAGAAATGCTTTATGAATTCATCATTTAACACTATCTCATCGAGGGGCTATCTTGATTTATTGCCTCAGGGCGCCACATATTATCCCATTAACAGTTTAAATCTTTCGGTATTAAAGGGCATGAAAGTCCATACTCGTATGCGCACAAAAGATGAGAGGATCCGTATAGGTTTTATCGGATATGTCCGGTATTTCGAGAGAAACCAGGAATTATTGGATTGTTTTGCAAATGACCCCCGCTTTGAAATACATTATTATGGTAAATGTGCAGATGTGCTGAAGGAATATGCTGAGTCCAAGGCAATAATGAATACCGTCTTCCATGATAGTTTTCCTGTGTCAGATACTGCAAGATATCTTGAGAGAATAGATATTATGAACAACTTGTATGGAAATGATACGCTAAATGTTAGAAAAGCAATCTCTATCAAACTCTTTCATTCAATGTATGCAAGGATTCCGATATTAGTCAATACTGATACATATGTTGGAGAGTTGGCTACATCTCTGGGTATAGGGTATTATGTAACGGAGTTTTCTGATCAGTTTAAAGACGATTTGTATCAATGGTACCATCAGTCTGATTTCGACAAGATTTGTGCTAACTGCGACAATTATCTAAAGAAGGCGATGATTGAGAATTGCGAGTTTGAATCTTTGGTTGTCAACTATGTTGTCAACTTAAAACCAAAACAATAGATTTCAGAACCATATAAAGTATAATGTTTACGAAGAGATTGAAACTACCATCTTACCAAAGACCATTTATAACGCCTTACTGGATTGCTCGTAATAGATTGTTTGTGGCAGTAGTTGTTCTTTCTTAATTATAGACGTATAATTAGCTCTCGGCAATAGTATATCGACTTGCACTATATGAATTGAAATTGTTTTTATTAAGTAATTTAGATGGCTCTAGACATTAAAAAAATACCATTCTCCCCTCCGGACATGTCTGCACTGGAAATAAATGAAGTAGCAGACGCTATTCAGTCCGGCTGGATTACTACCGGCCCCAAGACCAAGGAGTTCGAAAAGAAGATTGCTGAGTATTGCAAAACAGACAAAGCTGTCTGTTTAAATAGTGCGACGGCCGCAATGGAGATGGCTCTTCATCTATTGGGTATAGGTCCTGGAGACGAGGTGATTGTCCCGGCATATACTTATACAGCAACGGCCTCTGTTACACAACATGTTGGTGCGAAGTTGGTAATGGTTGATTCGCAGAAGGATTGTGTGGAGATGGATTATGATCAACTTGCCGATGCAATTACTGAGAGGACAAAAGTGATAGTGCCCGTCGATCTTGGGGGTATCGTATGTGACTATGATAGGGTCTTTGCTATAGTTGAGTCAAAGAAGCATCTGTTTCGTCCCTCCAATGAGATTCAAAAAGCGATTGGACGGATTGTCGTAGCTGCGGATTGCGCACATGCTTTTGGAGCTCAGAGAAAGGGCAAGATGGCCGGAGAGATTGCAGACTTCTCTTCGTTCTCATTCCATGCCGTGAAGAATTTGACAACGGCTGAGGGGGGGGCTTTGACGTGGCATTTGAAGTTTGGGAATGAGCCTGTGGTGATGGATGCAGACTCAACTGTGCCGGCGATTGAGGGTGAGACCTGGAATGGGTATCTATATCGTCTCTCTCAATTGTATTCGCTTCATGGGCAGAACAAGGACGCGCTTGCAAAGACGAAACTTGGTGCCTGGGAGTATGATATCATCGGGCCTTGGTATAAGTGCAATATGACTGACATCATGGCTGGAATTGGCTTGGCTCAGTTCAGTCGTTATCCTGGGCTGTTGGCTAGACGTCGAGAAATCATTGAAAAGTATGATGCTGCTTTGGCAGGATGTAAAGTGGCTGTGCTTAAACACTATGGGAGAGACCATCAGGGTTCGGGGCATCTTTATATAGTCAGACTTCTCGGACGTAGCCGCGAAGAGGCGAACGAGGTTATCTCAAAGATGGCAGAGCGTGGAATTGCTACGAATGTACACTATAAACCTCTTCCGATGATGACAGCATACAAGGCGCTCGGTTTCGATATAAAGAACTATCCAAACGCATATCATCTGTTCGAGAACGAGATTACACTTCCACTTCATACGAAGCTTTCGGACGAGGATGTTGAGTATGTAATAGAGAACTTTGTAGGTATTATCTCTCATGTATAAGAGTTGTATCAAGAGGTTGTTGGATATCCTCATAGGATTGCTCGCACTTCCGTTTGTACTTCTTGTGATCGTGTTTTTCGCTCCTTTGATTTGGATCTCTGATAAAGGACCGGTTTTTTATAATGCCAAGAGGGTAGGGAAGGACTGCAAGCCATTCACAATGTTTAAGCTTCGGTCGATGTACGTCAACTCTCCTGACCTGAAAAATGCGGACGGTTCAACGTTCAACAGTGATGATGATCCCCGTGTTACTCCAGTTGGAAAGTTCATGCGCAAGACATCTTTGGATGAGTTCCCGCAGTTCTTGAACATTCTCAAGGGTGATATGAGTTTTATTGGGCCTCGTCCGAAGCTCTTCAATCCTCAGCGCGACTACTCACATCTGGAAGGAGATATCAAAAAGAGTTTTACCGTTCGGCCTGGTGTCACTGGTTATGCCCAAGCTTTTTTCCGGAACTCAATCACACAGGATGAAAAGTTCCATTGGGATGCGTATTATGCGGATAATGTCTCATTTGGGATGGATATGAAGATTCTGTTCCGGACCGTGTACTCAGTTATTGCCAGAAAGAACATCAATACTGTCGAAAGTCAAAACAGCGGCCGATGAAAAGGTTGATGATAGTTGGGGCATCTGTGCTCCAGTTACCGGGCATACTTAAAGCTAAGGATATGGGGCTTTACGTCGGGGTCGCCGACTACAATCCCAATGCGATAGGTATTCAGTATGCTGACGAGTTCTTCAATGCGTCGACGATGGATGAGGATGCGGTGCTCAAGGCAGCTGAGGAGTTTAAGCCGGATGGTATTATGACGCTGGCGACGGATATGCCGATGCGTGGGGTCGCTAAGGTCTCGGAGCGACTGGGGCTTCATTCCATTTCGTATGCGACGGCTGTAAAAGCTACTGACAAGTTTGAGATGATCAAGGCTTTTAAGGAGCATGATGTGCCTTCTCCATGGTATTATCTTGTCAGGTCAATAGAAGATTTGAAAGCCTTGGAGGGTCAAGTTCGCTTCCCATGTATAATTAAGCCTACTGATAATGCTGGTAGTCATGGGGTTGCCAAGGTTGACTCCTTCCCAGAACTGCTATCATCCTATGAATATAGCCATGAGTATTCCAGACACGGGAATGTCATTGTTGAGGAGTATCTTGAGGGGCCGGAAGTGTCTGTTGAGGTTATGGTTGTGTCGGGTATAGTACACGTCCTTCAGATAACGGATAAACTGACTACAGGAGCGCCATTCTTTGTCGAATTGGGACACTCTCAGCCGTCTTCGTTGAGCCCTGAGATCCAGAAGCAGATCCGTGATGTCGCAAGCGCTGCTTGTTTGGCTGTCGGGATAGATCAGGGGCCGGCTCATGTTGAAATGAAGGTGACTTCGAGGGGACCCGTGATGATTGAACTTGGGGCTCGAATGGGGGGCGATAATATCACTACGCATTTGGTCCCGTTGTCGACAGGTATTGATATGGTCAAAGCTACGATTCAAGTAGCACTTGGCGAAGAACCGGATATAACCCCAACTCTTCATTGTGGTTCCGCCATTCGTTACTTTGAGGCCCCATTGGGCGTAATCAAGTCCATTTCCGGTATAGAAGAAGCAAGACTCGTCCCAGGTGTTAAGCAGATTACGTTTACTAAAGATGTGGGCGAGGAGTCAGTGCCGATTCATTGTAGTAATGATAGACTTGGTTTTGTGATTTCACAGGGTAAAACCGCGTCTGAGGCAATTGCTATGTCGAATAGGGCGAAAAGTTTGATCGGTATAGAAATCGATGGGTAAAACGAGGATTGCATATTGGGACAATCTCAAGGGTATCTTGATCGCGCTGGTCGTTTTAGGACATACAGGAACGGCATTAGGTGATAAGTGGCTTAGTGTAATCTATGCCTTTCATATGCCACTATTTGTCTTTGTATCCGGTTATTTCTCCAGAAAGAAGGAACGTTTTTGGGACTCGACAAAAAGATTAATCATCCTTTATCTGATATTCAACACAGCGTATATTCTGTTGGATATTGCGTTAGGGGAAAGCTTGACATTTAGAAGGGTACTGACCCCTTCCTTTGCGTTGTGGTACATTCTTTCTCTAATTATCTGGAGAATGCTTATACAGATTCTTCCAGATAAAACACTTTCTTCGCCTACCTTAGTGATTCCGATGTCTGTGCTTTTGGCGCTTGCAGCTGGTTTTATTCCCATCGGGACACCGATGTCCTTTCAGAGGACATTTGTTTTCTTGCCGTTTTTTATATCTGGTTATTTTGCGAGGAAGGCGGATGTTATAAATTGGCTTTCAACACATAACAATCATTATGTAATTGTTGTGTTCGTCCTTCTTTCCGTTTTGTCTTATTTTGTGTTGCCTGTTTTCTACGGGAGCTCTCCATATTTAGTCGGGCATGAGTTAAGAGACCTTGTCATTCGTGTTGTACAACTAGCGGTCGCTGCTGTTTTGTGCTTATCCGTTATGCTCATGGTTCCGCAGAAAAAAGTGTTTTTTGCTGATCTTGGTAGAGAGTCTTTGCTCATTTATCTGCTTCATCCTCCCATTATCAAGCTTACTAAACTCGCTGGCTCTCATATTGGAATTCCAATGAATCCTTTAGTTGCAGTTATTATTGCTGTTTTCACTATTTCCATTTTGTATTTAGTAAGAAACCTTAGGATTCTAAGACCGTTGAGGTAATCATGAAGAGGGTATTAATCGTTGGTGCAGGGATCGGTCAACTCTATTTAGCAAAAAAGATAAAAGAGAGGGGCGATTATTTATTGACAGTTACATTGCCGGGGAATCAGCCGGTAATCGATATCGCGGATGAGGTCATTTACGAGAATGTCTTCGATAAAGAAAGTGTACTAAAAAAAGCTGTTCAATCAAGAGTTGAGGCCGTAGTCTCGGACCAGAATGACACAATGATGCCCACAGTCGCTTTCTTGGCTGAAAAAATGTGCCTTCCCGGTAATAGCACATCAGTAGTCAATGCATATTGCAATAAGAATGTGTTTAGGGAGAATTGCGATAAGCTTGGAATACCTGTTCCTAAACATGTTTCTGTCCGAAGGGATGACGATTTACATTCCGGCGTTTTGTCATGCGCATTCCCATGGATGATAAAACCTGCCGATTCGCAGAGTAGCCTGGGAGTATCCAAAGTTAATTCTAATGAAGAGGTGAATGCTGCTCTAACACATGCCTTTCAGTATTCAAAAACAGGTTCTGCGATAGTAGAAGAGTTTTTCTCGGGAAATGAGTTGGTTGCCGAGGGTTTTATTTATAAGGGGAAATACTATAACCTTGGATTCGCAGATAGGAGATACTTCGCCCTTGAGGATGTCTTTATCCCTTCTCAAACACTCTTTCCGTCATTGGCTCCACAAGATGTTTTGGATAGAATTATAGAGTGTGAGTCAAGGATGGCTGGATATACTTCTCCTTCATTCGCTATAGTTCATTCGGAATATTTATACGATGCTCAAACTGGTGAGATCCGTGTTGTGGAATCAGCCTTGAGAGGAGGAGGTGTGTATATTTCATCTCATCTTATACCATTGTATTCAGGCATTGATATTAACGAAGTTTTGTTGGATTGTGCGATAGGAAAACAGATTGACATGGAAACTATTCTGTCTAGGAAAAAAGATAGAGCTTCTGGGTATGTTTGTTTTTATTTGCCGGAGGGGGAAGTGAAATCTATTTCTGGAATAGAAGAAATACAGTCGGCTCCTGGTGTTGTGATGGCTGATTTTCATGGTATTGAAATTGGTCTTAAAACCCAGCTGATGACGCACAAAGGACAGAGATTGGGACCAATCCTTATCTCGGGAGCAAACCGGGAGGATCTGGAGTCAAAGATCGCACACGTTCAGGAACTCCTTAATATTCAGGTCATTTCTCCAAAAGGTGATGTATGCGGGGTAAAATGGTCATAATATGAATATTCTTTTATTACCTGCCTACTTTTATCCAGAGCAAGCTGCGAGCTCATTTCTTGCAGAGAACAAGTATCAGGCGTTTGCTGATGCCGGTTTCGGAATGACGGCGTTTGTCCCTACACCATGTCGTGGTGTTTCTCAAGAAAAGAGAGCAGAGTATAGTTCTAAGTCTCATCGGGCAGAGTTGATGTATGACGGAAAACTTATGGTTCACCGTTTCCCTCTTTTTGCCGAAGGTGGGAGCGCTATCTTGCGTGCGTTGCGATACTCTCTTTGTTGGGTTAAACAGTTCAACCGGGCTTTGTCTGCTAAGGATATTGATGTGATTTATCTCGCATCGACACCTCCAATCCAAGGAGTATTAGGTGCAGTTTTGTCCAAGATAAAACGAGTGCCATTCGTGTACAATCTTCAAGATATCTTTCCTGATTCTTTGGTTGGAACCGGATTGTCTCACGAGGGCAGTTTATTGTGGAAGATTGGCAGAAGGATTGAGAATTATACATATCGCCATGCAAATAGAATTATCGTGATTTCTGAGGATTTCAAAAAGAACATTATGGCAAAGGAGGTCCCGGAAGAAAAGATAGTTGTCATCTATAATTGGGTGGATCAGAATGCTGTAGTAGATATCCCGCGGGCACAAAATAAACTTTTTGATGTTTATGGACTTGATCGTGGCAAGTTCTATCTTTGTTATTCTGGTAATATTGGGCTGACCCAGAACATGGATATGCTCCTGGAGGTAATGGGGGAGGTGAGAGAAGAGTACCCAGATATCCATCTGATCCTTGTGGGCGATGGCGCTTATAAACAACAAGTTGAAGCCGTTGCTCGTCGAGATGGTTTGACGAACGTCCATTTGATTCCTTTTCAGCCGTATGAGGACATTTCTTATGTGTTTAGCCTTGGGGATGTCGGCTTAGTGATCTCAAAGCCTGGGGTTGGGGCTAACTCTGTTCCGTCTAAGACCTGGAGTATTATGTCTGCTTCGCGTCCGGTTCTTGCCAGTTTTGATGAGAATGAATTGAAGGATATCATATCTGATAACAAATGCGGAATCTTTACTAAGGCTGGTGACAAGAACGCTTTCAAAGATTCCATCATCTCTCTATACAATGATAAGTCGCTTTGTCTCGATCTTGGCAAAAATGGACGTAAGTTCGTGATGGACCATTTGACTCGAGAGGTTGGTACGCAACGATATGTAGATGTGATAAAGGAGTTTAACAGGGATGAACAGGATTAGTGCAAGTCTTTTCGTTGTTGCTCTATTGGTTTCCGTTGCATGCAACCGATCTCCGATTGATATCGAGGAGCCAACTATTGTTTCAGATGAAGAACGCTGGATGGCATCTATCTGCTCTCCTACTTTTATGGGGAGGAAAGCTGGAACAGAGGGGTGTGATTCCGTTGCTGTTTATCTTCAGCGCGAGTTGAACTTAATGGGATATAGTGTTATTACACAACCATTTTGTCTCAAGAACTCTATGGATTTGTTGAATCTCTATGTTGAAATTCAGGGAGATTCTGATTCATTGATAGTCATTGGCGCTCATTACGATGGGGCTAAAAGTGGGAAAAAGTATCCGGCTGCAGATGATAATGGATCAGGTGTGGTAACCCTTCTCTCGTTATGTAAGTATTATTCTGATCCAGCACATAAACCTCATAAGACATTGCTTGCAGGGTTTTGGGCAGCGGAGGAAGTAACATTGGGCGCTGCATTTAATGGATCAAAGTATTTCGTCAAGAATTATTCTGGAATAAACAGGGTGCAGTATTATTGTAATCTTGATTGTTTCGCTCGGAAAGAACAGGGGACATTCTTCTATTATTCACCTGGCTTTGTGCGTGCTGGTGAAATAATGTCTGAGATTATGTCAACGACTGATCTGCACGGACTGGAGTTCTCAGTGAAAGAGAACGAGAAACGGAGTTCGGACTATATGTCATTCTATGCTGCCAGGATTCCTTATTTTGGCTGGAATGATTATGATACTTCTGGGCACATTCATTCTACGGATGATAACATTGAGCATATATCATTTGAACAGATCAGTGCTGTGGTGGATATGACTGTGAAACTAATTGATCGCTTGTGAGAAGGAGGATCTGGATTCTGCTTATAGTGGCTATGTCCATTTGCTCTTGTGGCAAGGTCATAGATGAGTCGATAGAAACGGTTGCCTATAACATAAAAGATAGATTCATTGTTTTGGGTGACTCGGTGTCCTATGGAACAGGTAGTAGGCATCACCATTCTTGGGCTGCTATTATCCAGGATTCATTGCACTTTAAGTCATTCTGGAATCTGTCCGTCCCAGGCGCAGTCGCTTCCTCAAAGACCTCCGATGGCAAATACGATCTTGCAACCCAGATATGTGAGATAGATACAGATGACAACTTTATCACGGTGATGATCGGAATTAATGACTGTACTCGTAATAAAGAAATAGGAGATGTTGAGGCGGAGCTATTACTTCCCGTTGATGAACTAGATTATAAACAAAGCTTTTCTCAGGGCTTTATCTATGATTTAAGAATCCTTAAGGAAAAGTGTCCCAAATCACTTGTGGTTGTAGTTGGACCACCTGAGATTTCAAAGGACCCATCAAACAATTTGACTGCCTATATTGAAGTCGAACGTCGAGTCGCAGAGAACTTGGGATTCCCATTCATTGACTTATCAGCTGCTCCGTACTCATCTCTTGATTCATCTTTATGTGGTGACCATATCCATCCTACTGATAAGGGTTATAAGATTCTTGCAAACTTCATCTTGCCTCGATTGAAACAGATTCTAATAGAGTACGACGAGAAAGAAAAACATGAAGTCTGAATTGTTCCACCTCCTTCGCATTGCCCTTGGCAATGAGTCTGACCTGTCGGTGCCGGAGGGCGTGGACTGGCCTGCACTTGTGGCCTTGGCCACGGAGCAGGGTGTCGCTGGGGGTGCATATGATGGATTGCAAAAGTGTTACGAAGCAAATCCTAAACTCGTCTTGCCTTTTGACAGGGATCAGAAGACTGTGAAGTATGATTGGTTTGGGTCTGTGCTTAGTATGGAGATTGCTTATGAAGAGCATCATCAAACCCTAACGGAGATATGCAAGATGCTGTCTGATGATGGTATTAAAGTGCTGTTGATGAAAGGCTATGGTCTTTCGTTATTATATCCCATTTCTAATCATAGGCCAAGTGGAGATATTGACATCTATTGTTTTGGCGACTTTGATCGAGCGGATAGTGTCATCCTGGCTCAAGGAATTAAGGTTGATGACAGTCACCACAAGCATTCCGTTTGCCATCTTGGTGGACAGATGGTTGAGCTTCATCATTCTTTTTTGAATTCGTTTGCACATCGTTCGACGGCGAAGATTGAACGTATTCTTGAGGATATTGTGCGCCAGGAAGAAATGATTCCTGTTGAGGGATTCTGGATTCCTTCTGCCGACTTCAATGCCATATACTTGCTCCGGCATATGGCCGAGCATTTCGCCTCGACTGGATGTACGCTTCGGCATTTGCTTGACTGGGCATTGTTCTGCCAGCGTTTTGGAGCCGATGTTAATCATGAGTGGTATCAAGGCGTTATCCGCGAAGTTGGAATGAGTCGTTTCCTATGGATTACGAATAGGATGTGTGTAAAGTATTTAGGCTTCTCGGAGGAGACGTTCGGTTTCGCGGGGGAATATCGGGACTCAAGATGCGACGACGACCTTGTCGATCGCGCTATGGGTGATATTCTGTCGAGAGAGTTCGGGGAGAAGGCGCCAGCGGGCTTTTGGCCAGGCTTGGCCTTCAAGTTCCGCCGCTGGCGCGCCAATGGATGGAAGCACGACATCGTTTTCTCGGAGTCCCGCTGGATTTCATTCATGACTCAAACTTGGTCGCATCTGCTGAAGCCTGCGACGATGAAATAGGGAGACTGCAGAATCATATATATAGGTTCTATTGCCCATCGGTGCTAGAGTGGTAGAGATTGGCGAATTGAGGTTTTTGTTTGATTTTAATAGACCAGAGTTCTTTCGGAGATGTCATCAAAAAAAGAGCATCGTTCCCTCACGGGAAACAATGCTCTATATGCAAAACATCGGCCGATTCCACGGCCCCAATTCATCTTACTTTGCAAAGATAGAGATTAGTTTATGAACTCCAAATATATCGTCGCCTCAGTTGTAGACAGTCTCCTTTCATTCCGTTTTTTGTGTGCAACGTAAAGGTTTGTTTTTTGCATACGAATTTATTTGTATTATTAGATAATAAGTTATTATATTTGTCTAAGCATTAATTGATTGTATTATGCTTGGTTTTGAAGGAAAGAAAGAAATCATTAA
>JAEEGL010337751.1_pt1 | contig 16338 bp, 8 predicted proteins | sample 9134231 | NCBI WGS metagenome assembly JAEEGL01 (sample SAMN16246548, study PRJNA631951) | gut metagenome | biome: gut microbiome; feature: rumen; material: fiber-attached | host: Bos | place: Iran: Karaj | collected 2018-10
CGATAACGGCACACAAACACTGTATGCTCACTTGGAATCAATAAATGTCGCGGAAGGTCAAAAAGTTTCCCAGGGAGATACAATAGGGGTAATCGGAACAACGGGAGATTCCACAGGTTTACATTTACACTTTGAAGTCCGGAAAAATGGAAACGCAACCGATCCGCAACAATACGTTAAAGCAAATTAACAAAGATCCACCCGCATAGCGGGTGGTATTTCCTTTTCGGGCAAAGCCCTAATACTACCGTCAAGCCACAAGTGGCTTTTTTGTTGGCCTGGCAGCCATGCATTTGCTACTTGCTACGCTTAAAAGGATCTCTTGGATCAAATAAACTTAACTGATCACATTCTTTGTCTTGCTTTAACTGATTTTTTATGTATTCTTTTATGGCTTTCGTATTTTTACCCGCTGTATCTACATAACATCCTCTACACCAAAACTCTCGGTTTCTATATTTTAATTTTAGATTTAACAACTTTTTATATATCACCAAACTGCTTTTTTCTTCGAGAAATCCCATGAAACTATTACGATAATTTATAGAAAACCGGAAAGCAATTGTTTCCAAACTAATCAAAAACAAATTCTCATTATCATTACAAAACTTTCTATGGCAGCAATATTTATATTTTTTGAAAAACACTTGACTTGTTTTTTTATATTATATATAATTTATTTGATGTTGGCCTATGGACTATATCAAAAACTATAGAAAGCGGTGATTTATATGCGTCCCAGTAGAATACCACGAACGCCTCTACTAAAAGTTTTAAAAGATGACATTGAACTATCACGCAAAGTAAATGGAAAGCTAGACAAATTTGATAAAGCAGTGTTAACCTACTTTTTATTCGTTGTGCATAATGCTAAATTTAATAGTATTAAACAAGGCCTTTACATGCATGATAGCTTTTTTGACTTGGATAAAACTCAAATAGCATCTTTAAAAGGAAGTCTACCACTATTGAGAGACATGAGTTTCAATTTATCAAACAGGGAACTTTTACGAGCCTGTGAATTACATGGCATAACCTACGATGCAAAATCAAGTAGCGCCAGACGATTAATCGAAAATTCTCTTCAAATTGCAGCTAAACATATAGTGCAGCTTTTGTCAACATATGAAACTGTAATACAAAGCAAAGACCTTGAAGACTCCGAAAAATTCATTAGAGAAATCATTAAAGAATTTGACGAAACAGCAAGAATGGTAAAGGAAGGAAAAGCAACACCGGAAGCGTTTGAAAAATTAGCTGCGGATTACGGATGCAACGCAAGTGGAAATGTGGGATTTGAACAATTTAATAGTTTCCTTCGTGAGAACTCCTTTAAAGATACTGATCCAAGAACCTACGCTTGGATGTTCAATAAAATAAACTCTCTACGTAAAGCTCTTTTAGGCAATAGTGTGCCCATAAACGAAGGTATTAATAAGAAACCTCTAACTCTTTATAGACACACTAACCTAATCGGCCTTGTTGGTGTGTTAAAGGATTCCATGCTTGTTCCAAAAAACTTTGAAGAAAAATTCACAGAGAAATATTCAAAAATTTTAGAACAACGATGCGAAGCCGAGATTTCAGAAAGGAAGAAAAAAATTGAACAATTAAAAAAACAGGTTGATAATAAAAAAACGGATAATCCCTTTGATCCAATCAAAGCAGAAATCTCTATTCTCGAACGCGAAATAGAAGGTTATGAAAGACGACTAGGCGAAGACTTTGACGTCTATACTAACTACGATGAGGATTTCCGCGCCGCCTTTACTAAAGAATTAGATAATATTTTGGATAAAAAACCCTATATTCACGACAAAGCCTTCTGGAGTACTTCAGCAAGCGAAAAAGCCGCTGCTGGGTTTGGAAATGAAAAATTTGTAATTAAATGTAAAGCCGGAACCGTAAAAGCAGGTGACATATCATCGTATTCAGGGCACCCAAATCAGTTTGAACATCTTTTTGTACCCGGTGCAATATTTAAAGTTACAGCTTACAAACATGATGCAATGCTTAACTATACCATAACCTTAGAGACTGATACCAAAAAAAGCTAGTTTCGTCATTTAAGACAAAGCACAATAGATTCAGCATCCCTCCGATTATGTGCACTGTTAAAATAATAAGCATCCCCCAGCTTAGCTGGGGGTATTTCTTTAACGGGCGAAGCCCTGCTTAACTAGCCGCCTCTAAAGGAGGCTGATACGGTCTGGCGCTTGCAAAAAGTTGTTACTTACTACCCATAAATGGGTCTGTGTTGCTAAATGTTAGTTGTTCTCCTAATTCATCTTTTTTTAGTTGATTTTTGATATACTCCTTTATTTTAACCGCATTTTTCCCTGTTGTATCTACATAGTATCCTCTGCACCAAAACTCTCGATTTCTATATTTGAATTTTAGATTTCCCCACTTTGCGTATATTATCAAACTGCTTTTGCCTTTAAAAAATCCCATAAAACTTGATATATTCATCTTTGGCGGTATGCTTAGTAATAGATGTATATGATCCAGGCATATTTCTCCCTCTATTATATCCACACCTTTCCATTGACATAACGTTCTTATTATCTCTCTTACTTCCGTTCTCTTTTCTTCGTAAAACACTTTCCTTCTATATTTTGGCGCAAATACTATATGGTATTTGTAGTTTCATTTCGTATGTGCTAAACTACTCATAGGATTATTTTGCTCTTACGTCGTAACTCCTCCTAATGTACTTTCTTTCTAAGCTGCCAGGCTTACTTTTAGTTTAGCACATTAGGCCCTTTCATCGCTTAAGCTACCACTGAACCACTCGACTATCGCGTGGTTTTCTACATGCAACAAGTCAACTACAAACATGTAGTCGACTTGTTGTTGATCTAAATCGCAATCCCTATTTACCACGAAACCAGGTTTTAACTTTATTCCAAAGATTTCCGGCCCAAGATCTGGTTTTTACTTCTAATGATAAACTGGATTTGCCAGCTGCACGATCTTCGGTTTCTTTTATTCGAGCAATAATTTTATATTTTGTGCTACCGCTTAAGTTTTCAAGTTCCGGAGAATCTTGCCACGTTGTGCCGTCATCTATTGAATATTCTAGGTTTTTATTTGTTTTTTCTACTACAATTTTGTGATTGGTATAGCTGATTAACTTCGGACGATCAGGTGCTTCAGGTCCGCGCTTTTTGGTACGAATCGTTAATATATCGCTAATAATGCCTGCGCACCTTGATTTTGTGTCTTTGTACCTTTGCGCAAAACGATATTCAGTTTCAGGAGTTAAATCAGCAAAATTTGGAGAATCCTGCCACGTTTTGCCACCGTCCTTTGAAAATTCGATTGGGTCGACACCATGTTTAATTTTAAAGGAAATGGAGTAGTCCGATATCTTCGCGTTATTTTTAGTTAATTGTAACGGAGATTCTTCAGGTATCATGTTTTTTAAGATGGTTATTGGAATTTTATGAGTAACTTCTTGATAGTTGGGGTCGGTGGGCGTAAAAACAATTTTACACATATGCTCTCCGGCGCCATAGTCATAAGTGCTGCCATGAAGTTTAAATATACCTTTAGCTGCTGAGTAGCCTCCCTTAAGCACTATATTTTCTAGGCTACTGCCATAAATTATCTTGCCCTTAGGCGATGGCCACGAATGTACACCTGGATCAGCTTTTAGGACTTTCATTGGTACATCTATGCCATATCTTGTATAGTAGAGATTTGTTCCTGCTTCATACGCATTAAAACTTGCTTTGTATTTGGATTTAAAAGTAGTTGGGATTTCGTCAGGATGGTCCCAATGCCAACCGCGTGGCAGAGGTATATCCCGTAGACGTCTATTTTCATGATATATTATCCGAGGTAACGAAACGGTCGGTTCTGCTTTATTTACTTTTATGGTTAAACTTTGTGATACTCGTTCATGGTTTTTATCGCCTGAGTATGTGGCGTTAAAGGCGAGGATGCCTGTTGTATCTATACGGTACCAAGCGTTGTCCCAGCTCCAACCATGCGGTAGACTGAATTCATGTAAATACAAATTTGGCTCATATGTTGTTTCAAAATAAGTGTTGTTTAAACGCGGTATTGCTTTGTGAACCTTTACTGTGGCCAGGCGATATGAAATACTTTTGTAATTAATGGAATCTTTGGGAGTAAAAACCAGTGTGTAATTACGGGAACCGGCGTCAGGAATTTGGTTTTTATAATAAGAGTCCCAGTCGAATGTTCCCGGCATATTAGCGGTGCCTCCGGAAAGTTTCGATTCGGAAAGTTTTTGCCCATAAGTTAAGTCTGATGCTGTTGGCCAACTATAAACTTGTGGTGTTGCCTGCATAACAGTAACATTGACATTTATAATTTTGGGTTGAAAGTAACTATTATTTGGAGTAAATTTTATTCTAAAAGTTCTTACTCCTGCGTTCGGAATTACAGATCCGTCGACCCAAGAAAAACTGCCGGCAACATTTGCTTGTCCTCCGAAAAGTTTTGATTCGGACAGGCTTTGGCCATACTGAATACTAGAAGCGGAAGGTGTTTTTAATATGGAAACTTCTGAGACCAAATTATTGTTGTTTTGGTGGTTGCTTTTGGAGTGGATATTCTGATTATTGTTAGCGATCGTATGATTGTCGTTATTTTGGTTTTGATTATTATTAAGTGAGTTATTGTTTGAGTTGGTAATTTTCTTAGCAGCGGTAGTGACTTTTTCGAAATTTTCTTCGCAGTTCTGGTTTTCGTTTTGGTTCGTGGTGGTATTATCGTTATACGAAGGGTAGTTGTTATCATTTTGCAATCCTTGAGCTACTATTCCACCACTACCTGCAAATAATAGACTGCTTAAAAACGCGGCGGCTGTTTTGTTTGAGAGTTTTGTTCCCCCAGCTACGTTTGTAAGATCGTTATCGGATAACTCATATTCAGAAATTGTAGAAGCTATTGTATTTAAAAAATTTTCAAATTCCGAAAAAGTATATCCATCTACTATGGATATGCAAAATTCGTAAAGTTCTTCTATGCTATCGTAGCTTTTAAATTCTTCTAAGATTTTTTGATTATTCAGCAAAATTTTTAGCAAATTTACTAAGTTTTTGTTCATGGTAATCCCTCCGAATAGTTTTATGCATATTATTTTATCACATTTGCTCAATACTTGCAACTATTTTTAATGTTTACCCACAAAAACATGTTTGCAAGAATATTAAATAGGCGTGTACTGTGATATGCAAAATTTTTCGTTGATTTATGATTAATTATATCATAAAATATTAAAAAGGGGGAGCACTTTATTTATTAATGTGTTTTTAAGGTGAGAGGGATTTGGTAAAAACAAAAAGTCCCCTGCTCTAGTGTCAGGGGAACAGATTTCCTAATGGATTTTAACCGCCGCATCCGCAACCGCAGTTGTTACCGCAGCAGCTGTCATCTCCACCGCAACAACATAGAATTATGATTACGAGAATTATGATCCAACAACAGTTGTTGCCACCGAAAAAGTTATTACACATACATGAATTCCTCCTTTTAGTATTTACACTAACATATTATTTTGGAATCTAAGATTTTGTTACAGTTTAGAAAATTGGTAGAAACAACAATTATTGTTGACATATTTATTCAAAAGTGATATAATTCATTAAGATTTGTACTAAAAATAGGGAGGTTGAATTATGAATAAGAATATCGACAAAGCGCTTGAGAAAATTTTTAATGATTCAGAACTAATTGAGAGACTTTTAACTAAAAAAACTCCTGATGAGTTTTATGAGTTTTGTGTTTCTGTTCATGGTGGCTATACCAAAGATGAGCTTGACATTTATGTAGATGAGGTAATGGATACCTTTCAGCCTGAGGATTTTGGCTTAGAGCTAGGTGAAGAAGATTTAGAGAATGTATCTGGCGGTGTGACGAAAAAAGTATACAGTAGATTGATTGCGTCCGCTTTGGCACCTTTAATGCTAATGCCATTGGGTAGTCCGTCGGCGCGTGTAATGGCAGCCGAGGCAACTGCTCATAAGCCAAGAGTATCGGCAAAACTTAAAGAACCGCAAAAAAGTTTTTGGCAAAGACACAAGGGAAAAATAATTGCAGCTGGACTTTTTGTTTTAACAGTAGCGTCTTTTTTTACTTATAGATATTATAAAGGCGCTAGCCAAGCAGATCTACAGTATCATGTGCAACCACAATTGTCGCTAAAAGAACAGTTGGAACAGCGGCGCCAGACGGCCGAAAGCCAGTATAACACGGCGGTGGCTGAACTAAACACGTATTTAGGTAATCTTGATGGCGCCACCGGTAAGGTTAATGTGTTGAATAAACATAAAGCAACGATTGAGGCATGGCAAGATGTTTTGGAGAGGACAAATAAGCAAATTGCTGCTTTGGATTCCGGCAAGTCTTTTTTTAAAGCTCTTGGTAATTGGTTTGATAAAATACCATTTTTGGGTAAAGCCGTGGGTGCCGCGGGGGCATTGGCTGCTGTTGGGGGATATGGCCTTGATAAATTAAGCAATATATCGAAGAAATTTAGAAGAATTGTAAACTTGTTGGTTGATGTTTCTGCGCTTAACAGAATGTTTAGTGGGTGGAGCAAATATCTTTTGGATGCTGAATCCAAAGCGCCTGTTGAGTTACATCAGTCTATAGATAATTTAGATTACCTTTTTGAAGAAGTTAAGGGACAAGAAAAAGCGAAAAAAGAGGTTAAAAGTATAGTTTTTAATATTTTGCACCGGAAAAAACATGCTGAACTTAGTGGAAGAGAGTATGGAAAAGGAGATGTACTCTATTTTTACGGACCTTCGCGAGTCGGCAAAACCATGATGGCCAGAGGACTTGCAAAATATAAAATTTTATCGAATAATACAGAACCTTACTATATTTCTGCTTCAGAAGTAGATAAAGATAGTAAAAAAGAAACTGTACTAGACCAATTGTTTGGAACGAATAAGTACTATGGTGGTTTTGGCGGTTTTGGCGGTTTTGGCATGAACGACACGAGACCGTCTGCAATACTTGAGCCTAAAGATTTAGTTAAATATATAAGTGACAACCCTAATGGTATAGTGATAATTGACGAGTATGACAAGATGTGGTCTTCTGGCCTTGATGAGGTTTTCAGAACTATTGTAGATAATGGTGAGGTTCACGTAAAAGGGCAAACAATAAATTGCTCAGGAATTACATTTATTTTAACTTCTAATGAATGTGAAGCCTCAGTGTTAGGCGGAAATCAGGACGATGGATCCGTTGTGGATGATGGTACGGGCTCCAGAACTTATATAAGACATGATAAGTCATTTCTTAATAGAATAAGGCCGGTACCTTTCGAAAATCTTTCTGTTGATGCCTATGAAGATATTATTAAACAAGAATTTAAGGATGATTTGGTTGATTACTGGATACGGGAAGAGATAGCAGGACTTAGTGTGGTGATTAGTGATACTGCCATAAAGAATATGGCTAAATCCGTCGAAAAGAAAAATAGAGGCGCCAGTTACGTATCTGATTTGGAATCGGACTTGTTCAGAGATATTTCTCTCAGAATTTATAGCGCAGAATGCGTAGAAAAGGATTACTATCGTGGTAAAACAATGTTTGTTGACTTCGATCCGGCAACTGATACGTTTATCTTAAAAGATGATTTTGACGGTGGTCATAATCTCTCGGAAGAAGAATACAAAACCATCATACGTTCTGAATTCACAAAGAATATAGTAGATAATTGGGATACGCCCGAGCGCGGTAATATTAGTATTATAATTGACGAAAAGACTATAAATGATATCGCTGCCGCTGCTATGAGGAAAAATCAGGGTATTGGCTATGTCACTATTGATTTGCAATCTGCTTTAATGGACGCTATCGTTCAAAGAGTTGAACAAGCGGTTTCTACGCAAAAGGATTATTATAAAGACAAAAAAATAATAGTTGCCTTTAATGCTGATAAAGATGAATTTGTTTTGACAGATAGCGCAGTTGATTCTGGTGATGATAAAAAGGCTAAAGATGAAGAGAGTGATGAGGCTAAATCAGTAGTCAATAACCAAGGCGACGCCGAGTCCAACGCTTCTGGTGCTTTGGATAATAAAGATAATACGGACGATATTCAGGATAAAAAGGCTGACAAGGACATAAAAAAAGAGTCTCCAAACTCTGACGATACAAAAGCGGATTTCTCGCCTACTTCGGGTGATAAAGAACTAAATCCGAGCCATGATCAAGAAAAAATAAATATAAAGAAAGAGGAAAACACAGATAAACCATCCGATTCAAAGCATGCTGATTCAAAAATTAAAAAAGATGCACCTCCTAAAAAGCCGGTTGTAAAAAAAGGAAAATCCAAATAATAGACTTAACTTGATTGCGATTTAGTAATTTATACCAATATGATATGCCACCTACTACATTATTTACGCTCATTTTTTGGGCGTAATTTTTCGTGTGTAGAAGCCCGTACGGTTAATCGTACATCACTACAACAACTCAAACAACGATACAGATAAAAAACTTTGACGACATAATGAAATTTGCGACTATCCGGCCATAACGATACAGCAAAAATAGGATATTACAAGTTACACAAAATAGACTTACAAATACCACGACAGTTTTTATACCTAAGTATGGAAAAAAGCAATTTTATAAAAATATAAGATTGGTAATAGGTAAAATATTGAAAATAAAAAAATTAAATATAATGGAAACGTAAGCCTGTCTGGGCATATACACATAATTTTAGAAACACTGCCAAAAATCATATTTTAAAAGACTATCGGCAAAAAGACATACACCCGATCTGTATAAACAATTCTACGAATCAAAGTACAAATACCGACACCACAAACTTTGGCGAGGAAAATATGCAGTAAAAACAAAAAATGGCAAAAGGGCTACATAAAAATCAATTAAAAAAGCAAAAGCAGCTAATTAAAATCATTTAATCTAATCAGTTTTTTATAGGTACAACAAATACTAAGCGCATAGATTCTGTTAAACCTATAAAAAGACCACTTGTGGATTACCAATAACATTAAAAAACCATACACAAAACAACACCCCAACCCGCAATTTTAGCGAAAATAAAACCCCGAGTTAGGCTGGAAACAAACAAAAGATCATACTATAAAAAACCTCAATTTGTCAAAATAAATATAGAAATACCGACCGTGTAACTTATATGAAAAAACAAGTAGAGAATTTGTTAATGAAAAATATAAGTAGTTCACCATACAATAAATAAAGGCGCCAATATCACATAATATTTAAACAAAAATATGGGGCAAGAAATATACAAGAAAATAAATCAAAACATAACAATAAAAAATTATGTGCAAAGAAAGAGACAAAAATAACACAAACACAAGCAAAAAAGACTGCTCACACATGTAGTTAACAAATTCATATTTGGTAAAATCAGCAGAACTTAAACCCACAAGTCACTTTCAACAACAGGCCTTGCGCCAATCTTATCTACTGTGTGGCCAAGTCGTTACCAGTTGATAGATTACAGTTATTAACAACTCTCGTTGTTATCATAACTTTTTTTATTATAAACAAATAGTAATTTTGTGAACATATATATTCCGCTTGTCAACATGATGATAGTCCACACAAACAGATTTGTTTCATCGCCAGTTTCTATACTATCTGTGGAGTAATTGCCGCTTTCTTCCTGTGATTCCAGCTCACTGCTTATTGTATCGTCATCAGAAATTATAGTTGATGGGTCGTCATCGTTGGAAGAATGAGATGGTGTTGTTGATTCTTCGTTGTCATCTTGCGGTTGACTGAACATTGCATACACATTATATACAAGAGGTTGTGCTACAGATTGGGTTTCACCGGTTAATTCCGGCGCAGTGTAAACCATATTATCCGCTATTCGATTGCCGCCTTCGTCGTACCATCCCTCAAATGTTGTGTTTTCATCCGGGTCTTCGGGGATATAATTGTATACGGAAATCGATTCAAAAGATTCTTCACTATTTACTTGATGTCCAGACACATGATAGTTAACGGTAACAGACGGTTGCCAGATGGCGTATGCTGTGACGGTAGTATCTGCTTCTTCTGCTCCATTAAATATTTCTACACTTTCTCCGGCATCATATCTTTCGCCACTAGTAGCATTTTCCCAATATTGAAACTTGTAGTGGTTATAGATTGTATCAGCTTCTGGTTTTAAAAATGTGTGGCACAGGTATCCTATGGGGTTAGTTTGGCTGTCGAAAGATCCCGCACCTTCACCGGATATTCTATTTATACTGTCAAAGTGTAAGTGGTAGATAGACTGTGCCTTGTATACGGGATATATATTTATTCCTGAGGGGGATCCCAGATCTTTCAGCTCTTCATTTTGAATGTTAAGTAACCGTACTACATTATAACGTGTTTCCTGACCGGGAGCGGTGTATTTTCCTAAAAAAACTTTTGATACAACGGTAACATTTTCGCTGGGAATGGTTACACCATCAGATTGAAGTGTGCCATCATCGAGTTCTGTGACTACTCCATTGATTTCAGTATCTCCATCTATATACACGAATTTTTCTTTTGTTGTGTCATCAGGATTTTCTGTTATAGTATACTTAGTGTTTCTATATGTTTGTAACGATGAAGTATAACTAGTTATGCCAAGTATTCGTGCGCTGAGAGTTTTGGTATTAGTGTCACCTTGATTTTTGATTAAATAATCAACGGTATCTAATGTGCCTGCGTCGCCAGTCGATCCGCTCTTTGGCATATTTTTTACATGAATAGTTAGGTTTTGCTTTTCTTCTTCACCTTCAGCATGGGCAGTGGGTATAAAGTGGGGTATCAAGGGTATACAAATTGCTATTGTAATTGATAATAATAAGTATATATTGCCTTTGGTTAAGAGACATTTTTGGATTTTCATATTTTACTTTCCTCCTAAAATTAACTTTATTTTGCTATAGTTAATATAATAAATGCGGCTACCTGCTGTTATTTTATATATATCCCCTATTTTATACGGATTATTCTTTTTTTGCAATACTATAAATTAAAAAAATTGACAGTAATATTTTTTTATGATAACATTAGTTAAGTAGTATGTAAACCTGTAGTCGCGGTCATGCTGGAATCGGCAGACAGGCATGTTTGAGGGGCATGTGTCGCAAGACGTGCGGGTTCAAGTCCCGCTGACCGCACCATAGACAGACCCTATAGTACAGTGTTGCTAGGGGGTCTTGTTTGTTGTATAATGACTTCAGTTAATTTGTTTAGGAAGTGGAAATAGTGGATATCTGGGAAAAAATGTATCAAAAAGCAAAAGAGTGAGTTTTTGAACCTAAAATTTATATCTAAACATAAAGAAAGCCCAGTATTACTGGACTTTGGATTGTATCAAAAGATACGTTTAATCATGGTCGAGGTGACAGGACTCGAACCTGCGGCATCCTGGTCCCAAACCAGGCACTCTACCAGCTGAGCTACACCTCGATTTAAACTGTATTATATCTTCATTCAAAATTAATGTCAATACTCATAATTACCATAAATTACGTCCTAAAAATTTAAAAATATGTAGGCCATATTAATGAATTTTTTGCTATAATTATAGACGTAGGGCCCTTACACAAAATTATATTTTTAAGAGGTATCACAATTCATGGTAAAATTTTTAATGCGAATTTGCAAATTAAATTTTGGAGAATTCGAAGAAAATGAATTCAAGAAATTTATGCGCATGGGTTTGATAATGTCGATGATTATCGGTACTTACTGGACCATGAGACCACTTAAAGATTCCTTGTTTAGACAGTTGGTCGGGGACGCAAATCAACTTGCAATTGCAAAAATGATTTCGGTTTTGCTAATGATCCCTTTCATTGCTGCATACACAAAACTGCTTGATTATGTTTCTAAACCAAAACTTCTTTCCATCGCACCGCCTCTTTTCTACGGAACAATAGTATTCTTGTTTTCATGGTACGTTTTGGCATTTCAAAGCGGCTGGGTTGGTGGCGTAGGCTGGCTATCAATCGGACTCGGATATTTCTGGTACTTCATTGTTGAAAGCTTTGGTTCCATGATTGTCGCTCTGTTTTGGTCGTTTTCAACAGATATAACAAAAGCCGAGTCAGCTAAAAAAGGATTCCCTCTGGTTTATACTTTCGGACAAGTAGGCGTAGTTTTACTCCCTTATTTATTTGTAACTTTACCAATTACATGTGGTATAAAAACAGACTTCTTTTCTTTGATGGCAATATTTTTAATGCTACTACTCATACCGGTTATGGTAAAAAGACTTATCAAAAATACACCGGAAGAATTAATGGTTCCTCAAAATGAAAAACTTGACGAAAAAGCAAAGAAAAAGAAGACAGGATTTATAGAAGGTTTAAAACTCCTATTCTCACATAAATACCTAATTTGTATGTTCTTGGTTAACTTCTTCTTTGAAGTTGTGGCAACCGTTATCGACTTTAACTTTAAAATATTGACTGCAGATACATATGTCGGCGTAGAAATGTCAAAATTTCTTTCAAAATATTCAATCATTGTCGGCATAGTAACCATAGCAATGTTGCTTCTTGGTGTTAACAAAATAAGTGAGCGTTTGGGATTAAAGGCTTCACTTGTTGCAGTGCCTATATTTATAGCAGGCGCATTGGTTGTATTCGCCACCACTCAGAGCGTGACTTTCTATTTCTGGCTGATGGTAGCATGTAAAGCTGCAAACTACTCGCTACAAGGTCCATCGCTCAAACAACTTTACATACCAACCAATCCGGACGTAAAATCCAAAGCACAAGCATGGATCGAAACTTTTGGTTCAAGAGTTTCCAAAGAAGCCGGTTCAAACCTAAACGCTCTTACTGGGGTGCTCAGCAAAGCTGCTTACCGAATGCTTTGTACTTCGATTGGGTTTGCATTTGTGGCTATTTGGATCTTCGTTGCCCTATATCTTGGAAAAACGCATAAAAAAGCTATTGATACAAATACAAACGTTTGCTAATTATAAATTGACAAAAAACAAAAAATCTTTTGGCTGCCATGCTAAAAGATTTTTTATAAATAAAAATAATATTAACAAATAAATTAAATTAATATAAAATTAGTATATGATTATAGTTCAAAATTTTTAAAGCCGAAAGAGAATATTTTACTATGAAATTTAAAAAATTTTTATCATGCGCCACAGCAATTACCCTATTATCAGGCACATTTTATCCGACCACCTACGCTAGTAACCCCAACGCATCGCCAAAAAGCGACAGGAAAGCATATGCCGATGCTACTTTGGCACGTAGCGCCCCAAATCTTTGGCGCCTTTCCAGCTTTCAAACATATTTTTGCACCTGGCGTCATGGACATGGTCGCATTGTGAGTCTACCTGATGGGATTACAGGTATTACTCGTGATGATATACGAAATTGCATATCACGTCTCTACTCAGCCTTGTGGTTAACAGAGGAAATTGCTCATACTCCGCTAATGTATTCGGTTGGACTACCATTGCAGAGTCCCGAATTTGCATGGATATTGTGTTCCACGCAATCTCCACGCATCGAATATCAAAATTTTATAAATATTACCCAACGCAATCTTTCAGTCGATTATTTTCGTAACGCAGCTGATGGCATTTTAGGCGGCATGCGGCCAGCAGAACAACCCGATTTATTAGCCGCTTTGAATATTTTCAGACACGACACACAGCTTTCAGAGCTCGATCGCGAATTTTATGACAACGCACACTTCTTACTTTCACGCGTAATAGAAATGGCAGATATGTAAAAAAATATATTATCACTTTATAGTAATTTTCTCCTGCGAAAGCAGGAGGATTTTTTTTATTTAAAAAACATTACATCGTATACAGACAATATCACCTACTTAGAAAACATTTGCAAAAATACCTTTTTGATTATCTTGGCAAAATCATATATTATTGTATTTGTCGAATTAAGGAGGGTTTCATGGTAAATTTCATTTTGGGACGCGCAGGAACGGGAAAATCTGCCTTATTACACAACATATTAAAAACAAAACTTGGCAACAAAGATGGTAAAATATTAGTCATCGTTCCAGAGCAAAGTTCATTTCGTAACGAACGCTACATGCTCAAGATGCTCGGAAATAAAGATTTTAATAAAATAGAAGTTTTGAGTTTTTCAAGACTTTATGATTTTGTTTCCCAAAAATTAAATTTACCAATCCATATACCTGACGCCGAACCCACACAGCTTATACTTATGAATGCTGCCATAGAAAATTCAAAAGAAAATTTAAAACTATATAAAAAAAACTCATGTTGCTCAGAAACTGCCGCGCGAATGCTTAAAATACTAAATGAGTTTAAGTCACATAAAATAAATTTTGATACACTGGATAAAATTCAAAAACTTACAAACAAAGACACACTAAAACAAAAAATCGAAGAAATAAAACTAATTATAAATTCGTACGAAACGCTATCCCAAAAAAAATTTGAAAACTCCATAGATAATCTACATAACTTGGAAGAGTTAATAAAAAATCATACTGTATTTGAAAAATACGATATATTTATAGATGAATTTAGCAGTTTCACACCGCAGCAGATTTGTATTTTGGAATATATAGTAAGCCAAGCCCAAAACATATATTTTGCACTATGTGCAGATAAAATGCCCACAAAAACTGATTTTAGCGAGAGCCATTTATTTTCAAGTGTTTATAAAACTATCTTTAAAATATGTGAAATTGCAAAAAAACATTCTATAAAGATCGCTAAACCAATTGTTATGTCCTCTGTCACTAAATTTAAAAATTTTGAGCTCAGAGCACTTGAAAAAAATTTATTTTCTACAGTCAAAAAGCCTTACCCCGAGCAAATCCAAAGTATTGCCATATATAATGCCGCCACTAAACTCGAAGAATGTGAATATATTGCTAAAAACATAAAAAAGCTTGTAATTGAAGAAAACTATCACTACAGAGACTTTGCAGTACTTTCGAGAAATTTAGATGATTACTCAAATGTTTTAAAGTATGTTTTTGATGAATATCAAATTCCATATTTTATCAATACTTCCTCGGCTATATACAATAAAAGCACTGCCCTTACAATCTTTGCAGCACTTGATGCCATCCCCACCAATTATGATGCAGAAAGTATTTTAAGATTTCTTAAAAGCGGTCTGACCAATTTATCAACAGAAGAAATTTCAGATATTGAAAATTATGCTCTAATGTGGAATACTCATGGAAAAGACTGGGTACAAGAATTTACTGCGCACCCAGAAGGATTTTCCAAAATATTCAAAGAAGAAGACAATTTAAAACTTTTAAGGTTAAATGAGCTTAGAAAAAAAATAATCTCCCCCCTCCAAACCCTAAAACAAAAAACAAAAAACACAACCGGCGAAGAAATTTCCAAGGCAATATACGAATTTTTAGTAGAAATAAATGCACCCGAAAATCTAAGAACCATCTGCTCTGATTTAGTGAAAAAAGATAAAATTGCAGAATCTCAACAAGAGGCAAAAATATGGGATTTGTCCATGAAAATACTCAGCGATATTGCAAATATTTTTAAAAAAATAAAAATAACTCCTAAAAAGTATTCGGATATATTATTTTCTGCAATAAACTCATTTGATTTATCAATGATACCGCAAAGTATTGATACCGTTATAGTGGATTATTCCAACCTTGCAAGACTTTCGGCTCCCAAAATCGTATTTATTTTAGGCGCTACAGAAGGAAAGTTTCCCAAAGACCCAGAAGAATCGGAAATTTTTACAGATGCCGAAATAAATCACATATCATCGCTCGGAATCAATATAACAAACGATAATAAAAATTTTTTGGTAGAAGAAAAGTTTCTAACCTATATGGCTCTTTCAAATGCTTCCGAAAAACTTTTTGTAAGCTGGCCGAATTTTGGAACAGAAAAGGACGAAAATTTGCCCTCTGAAATAATAGGAGAAATCAAAGAAATTTTTCCAAAAATCAAAATATTAAATAAATTCAGTTATAATGCATTTGAAGACATATGGTCGGAAAAGGCTGCATTTAGCGTTTGCGTAAAAAACTGGAGATCAAATTCAAATCTCTTTAATGCCCTTAAAAATTACTTTTGGGGAAGCGAAAAATATAAATCAAAATGCAATGCAATAGACAGAGTTGTTTATAAAAAAATAGAATTTGAAAATCCCGAAAATGCAAAAAAATTATTTTCACAAAACATGGTATTATCGGCTTCACAAATAGAAAAATATTACAATTGTGCATTTGAGTACTTTTGCAAATATGTTTTGAAAGCACGTCCACAAAAATGCGCCAAATTTGATAGCTTGGAATATGGAAACATAATGCACTACATACTTGAACATCTGCTTA
>JAEEGL011031785.1_pt1 | contig 16338 bp, 16 predicted proteins | sample 9134231 | NCBI WGS metagenome assembly JAEEGL01 (sample SAMN16246548, study PRJNA631951) | gut metagenome | biome: gut microbiome; feature: rumen; material: fiber-attached | host: Bos | place: Iran: Karaj | collected 2018-10
CCGTCATTGAAATCGTTGTATTGATCAGCTCTGCAGACAACATGGTATCCCGGTACTTCTCGTAATCTCGGGAATTCTTCCCTCCATCAAGTATGGTAAGGATTTCCTTTAGTTCTTTCCCGTTCGGCGTTTCCGCAAGCTCAATCACGTGAATGTCGGAGGATCCATAATTTCCCTTGCCGTCAGTGATTTGCAGCACAATGTCCGTTTTTTCCTTCTTCGTAATTCTTCCGGTACTCACCGTCAGGAAATCCATTGCCCCGTCCGTACGGCCTGAATACCTTAAGGAATAGGTTTCCCTATTTCCTAGATGAACAATGACTTCATCAAAATACTGCCCATCTTCCTGAACCACCTGAACTTGAACCTCATCCGCTTTTCCGTCCCCGTCAAAATCAATCAATGCAAGCTTCTGATCATCCTCGTTTGCGCTGCTTAGGTTTTCTTCCAAGTCCTCTTCTGCACCTAAAGAGCTTTCCTCAGAAGCAGAATCCCCGTCCTCTGCTTCAGGTGTCTTTTCAGCGGTGTCTAATCCGGCAGCATATCCGCCCTGGCTGGTCATAAAGAAAATCCCCAGAGAAAGGCAAGCCAACACTCCAGCCAGAATGACCCAAAACGATGGTTTCTTGTAATCCAGCACTGCCTTTACCCTGGACTTGGTTCCGTTCTCACCAAAGGCCACCGTTCCGATCAGAGAATTCTTTTTCCCTTGCCCCACGTTTAGCAGGGCTTGGCAGTAGCGTTTACGCTCCTCCATGCCAAACCCCTTCGTTGCTTTTTCGTCACACGCCATCTCCACGTCCCTGCAAAACAAAAAGTACGAGATCCAGCAAAGCGGATGAAACCAGTAAACGCATAGGATTAGGAATCCCAGCGGTTTCCAAAGGTAGTCTCCGCGCTTTACGTGCGCCCGTTCATGACAGAGAACGCAATCCAGGTCTCCCGCCTCAAGCCTTGAAGGAAGATAAATCCTGGGCTTGACAATTCCAAGGACGAACGGCTCAGTGATGGCGTCACTCATCCAAACCTTCCCGCCCGCACTCTCTTCAAGGCGTGCAGCCGTCCTCAGCCTGATACGGAGCCTCACAAAACTGATTGTTACGTACGCAAGCATGGCAATGATACCTGTGAGCCAGACGCCACTGCCAATGATCAGCAACACTCCTTCAACCATCTTCCTAAGAATACTCTCGCCCGTAGAAGCAATACCCTCATCCGTTGCAATGACATCCTCACCCACTGAAATAACGATTTCATCCTTCCCTACTTTGGCGGGCGTCGCCTCACTTCGTCCGTCTGCCTGCCGTACCTTCACTGCCGACGTCTCATTACTCGAAATGTTTTCTGGACCAAACTCCTTTGTTTCGGAAGCCGCCGTGTTCCACTGATCATTCTGCTTTGATGCCCCACCGTCAGCCGTGGTTCCTTCTGCGTGAGGTATGCCTTCACCGACGTTCTCACGACTTAATCCCTGCCAGTCATTTGCCTCCGACGGATTCTCTAAACCTTTCTCAGTGCTTACGGTACCCACTCGTCCCGAATCATGATCTTCCGGCATGTTTTTGGTTATGGTCTCACCCTGCCAGTCTTCCGTTACGAAACCGCCTTGCAGAATTCCATTGTTTACCGCCTGTGTTTCTTCCGCGTGCGGCACGGATACCTTCCACGCAGGAACCAGGCTCCATTTGCTCTCCAGTGAAAACGGAACCACAAGACGCAACGCCACCATGCCCCACAAAACGCACGTTAGCCACTTCGGAACTCTCTTTAGAAAAGGACGCAGCAAGATCACGGCCAGCATTAAAAAGCTCGCCGCAATGCTCAAGTTTATTATGCTAATAAACGCTGACTGTAATGGAGTCATTTCTTCTCCCCCACGTAGGAATCAATCATTTTCTGAATTTCATCAGCTTCTCTTTTTGTCAATTTCTTACCGGAATAGAAAGCCGCAATGAATGCTGGAAGCGACCCGTTAAAGGATTCTTCCACAAACTGCCTGCTCTTTTTCGCGAAGAATTTATCGCGACTAATCAGTGTCGTCACGATGCCGTCTTCATTTTTCAGGATACCCTTTTCGCAAAGCTTTTTGATCACCGTGTAGGTCGTGGACTTTTTCCAGCCAAGCTCTTCGGCGCTGACCTTGACGAGTTCCCCTGAACCGACAGGTTCCCTGTCCCAAACCAGCCCCATAAACTTTGTTTGAATGTCACCCAAATCCAGATTCATCTTCTATCCCCTCTTCTACTTTTAGTGATAATTTAAAATATAAGTGGTCTATCGCGATAGATCTCTTGCTTTGAGTCTATCACGGTAGACCGACTTTGTCAATAAATCATTTATATTTTTTGAGATGTTTTCGTTTACTTCTCCTGCAAATACAGCGTCACTCTTTTTTGGATGACGTCAATTACCTCATCCAGGGTCTTATCCCCTGAGAAGTAGGTTCTCGCCTCCGCATAAACAATAGAATGGACAAACAAAACAAGAGGTCTGGGATACCCAGACCTCAAACATTATTCTTTCATCTCTGTTTCATATTTCAAGCGATATTTCCCTTTGCCTTTCCCTTGAACGGCAACGACTGCATCCATTTCTCTTAATCTTTTCATTAATGCTATGGCCGTAGATCTGGCACAACCAAGAAGGCTTTCAATATCTGACATACCAAATATCTGATCCGTATTGATGAAAGAATGGATTTTTTTCAAATTGTTTACAACCGTAATGTTGTAAGAGCGTCTTTTGCATTCTTCCAAAAGCTGTTCCAAAGTAATTTTCTTTGTTTGAATGACCGACTTTTCAGTGCCAACGACCGACTTTTCAGTGCCAACGACCGACTTTTCAGTGCCAACGACCGACTTTTTCAACGGAATGCGTATTTCGAAAACATCCCCTTCCGATAAAATCGGCTCCGCATTTGAATACAACTTTGTATATTTGTAAAGGTTTCTCATGCCGGATCCGAGCGTATCGGCGCGGCCTATGTTTACAAAGAATGATGCAAGCAACGGATTCTTGGGATAGGGTGAAAAGGAATCCAAGCTCAGCCTTCCGTTAAAACGCGACTTGCTCCAGTTCTCAGTCCGCAGAACCCCTTTTTCTATAATCAGTTTTGCCGGAAATGCATTTGTATAGTCTCTGTGAATCAGAATGTTTCCCACAACTTCTCGGGCAATTAATTCTCTCGCGTCAATGCTAACGTCACCATCCAACACAAAACGGTTGTCCATATGTTTCAGGCAAAACGCCATTAACCTGTCATATGCCTCAATCAGGTTTTCTTCCACAATGTCCCTGTCATCATAGCGGTCCAGATTTTCCACGCGATAGATTGCGTCCGTCTTGTATCCGGGCACGCACGACTTAATTACTTCCGGCTTTCCGAACAGAAGAATTGCCGCAAGGTTAAACCCTTTTTCACCAGTGGCGATGTTCTCGACATATAATCCTGCACTTCGCATGATCTCCATGTCGTCCATGTTTATCCAAGGATGTTCTTTGTCTCGTCCCCTTACCATTTTGCGAACGCGATCCAAAAGCTCCATTTTCAAATGGGACTCATTTGCATACGGCAAAATCATTTGCTCCCGATAATCAAGAGATTTTCTGGTAATTACCTCTGCGATCCTGGCGGTCTTTTCCGTAATGTTTTGATCGGCATCTCCTACCCTGTCATACAATTTATTGTCACAATAACACAGGGAAGACATTGGCGGAACGTAAGTCCATAAAACCGTCTTTCCGTCATAATCATATTCTTCAAGTTCAAGATATAAAGTAGGCTTAAACTTGTTGGGATTATTAAGGTCATTGATAAAGTTTCGTTTCATTTCATAAACGCAATCTTTGTTAACTCCCTTAACCTCGCCGACTTTGCGGCCGTCCCTCTCCGTTTCCGTTACACCAAGAAGAATGTGCCCACCGTAACGATTGCTGAACGAACTCACGGTCTCATACACGTCGGAGCTCAGCTTCGTCTCATTCTTTTTATATTCTATCGTATAGCCTTCTCCCGAATCGAGAAGCTTCTGAAAAAACTCCCTCGTCAAGACACGTCCCTCCCGTCATCAAAACTTATCATTCAAAGTATATCAAAAGTAAAAACTTCGGTCAATTTATTCATTCAAAAGTCTTCTCAAAATCCGATAAACCAATAGAATAAGGAGGTTTGAAGCACCGATTTTTCAAAGTACACCTGTTGGTCTACCTTTTGCCCGATAGAAAGTAACCCTCGTCTAAGTTGCGCTTTTTCCAAAAGCGTCTCCAATTTCTTCAAAGGAACGCTCACCGTAAGCTCGCATCATCTGCAAAGCTTAACATTTTTGTAATGTCGGACTTTTTCGCTTCAATGTCGGACTTTTTCAATGGAATGCGTATTTCGAAAACATCCCCTTCCGATAAAATCGGCTCCGCATTTGAATACAATTTCGTGTATTTGTACAGGTTTCTCATCTAAGATATGTGTTCTTTATTGTGAAGTCCGTGCAAAAAACTGGTAGCCATAACCATCTTTCATTTTAAGAATGCATATTTCACCGTCAGGGTATTCCGTATAATAGTAAACCTCCAACCCTTTCAACAGTTGCCAGCTACTTTCTTCTACGACCCCCATCTTTTTACCAATGTCTTCTCTGACAAAAACGAACAGCTTCTCTTCACTAAATTTTCCCGACTTCTGCAAAACTTTCTTTTTTTTGTCGGAATAACGATCGGGAGAGAGATTATATTTTCCCCTGCCTCGCCCCGGATCAATGGCATGATAGTGCTCTCCATTCACAACTATCCCCACGCCTAGATCCAAAACGACAGGACTCTCTTCCCTTCCCGTCAGTTTACTTGCAACATGATTCGAATAGTATCTGGCGTCGTTTTCAACTCCAAGAACGCGGTAGGGATAAAAAAAGAACCAGCAGAAGTACGTCACAAGTAATATGAAAATACAAAGCAGTGAAATACATAAAATGATTTTTCTGTTTTTCTTCAAAACATCACCTCCAACACACCACATTCCAATTTAATAACATCTATTATACTAATATCTTGTGACAAACAATGTATCAGCCACATTTGTCGCTTTGCTATAAATGGCATTTGTAACCCCGCCAGAAGTCACTTTCCCGTGATGTACTCCGACAGTATATCTAGTGGATCCAGAAAGTCTATATATAAGTCCGCCGCTGTTACCATTCTCGCTATCATAAGTAGCAAGGGTTAAGTTCTGTAATAAGTAATAATCCAATGGACTAAAAGGATCTTGCGCATAATAACTATAGTCATCATGGTTATGCGAAATCATTAATAGTAGCCATAAACCTAGCAGTTTCAACAGACATAAAAAACTGTCCTTTTTTTCTTACGCTTACTTTTTGGCATTTTTCCAAAGAATTCCATCGTATTATCTATTACATGATTCAGCATAAAATCTCCTCGCAAACTGAAGCATTAATTTATTTCCACACAACGATGGCTATATACAACCAATTATATATTATCACATATCCATCTCGAAATCATCGCAAATCTTTCTTGGTTTCACCCATTTATGATCACGAAATATTAACTTATCTCGATCACTTAATGATTCCTTTTATTCAAACTATCTTCCCGTCATTCATCATTTCCCGCAGCGTTCCCAGTGCTTCCTTCTCGATCTTCCTTAAGGTTCTCTTCGCGAGGTGAAAGTACGCGGCTGTCTTTGATATGGAGTTTGCCTTAAGCATCCCGAATCCGTAATGGTACGCAAGAAGGCGCCTTTGTCTCTCCGGAAGGAGCTTTAGCCGGTTTTGCATTTTCTCCAGCATGACGTGAAGCACGGCCAGGTTTCCCGTCGGATCCCTCCACTGCACTTCGCCTCCCTGGCCGGAGTACGTCTTCTCCTGTGCGTTCGGGTCACTTAGGAACACGCGAGTAAGTCCGTCTTCTTTCATCTGCCTTTCAAAGGTTGACTGGATCTTCCTGCCTTCCGTCCTCCTATGAAATGGACAAATTCTAGGTTCTACCCCCGTTTTGTCCCTTTCAGCTTTCCAACCACGCAAAAGCAAAAACACTGGCATCGAAAAGTGGCCCGCAGACAACGCCTACGCACCAAATAAAGCGCGGGTGATGGGAATCGAACGGTTCCGGGCACCTGAAAATGCTTATAGAAAGGGGCTTTGCGGCATCTGGAACCTCCTGGTAGACCCTTGGTCGACCCACCAAAAATCGAAAAAAGAGCACAAGTAACCTAAAGGATAGTTATAACAAGGTAAGCAATGCGATGACTTAATCCTTCGTTTTCCATGCCTTGAAGATTCCGATGCACAGACATCCTACGAACAGAATCCCCAATACTACCGCTCCCCAAACATATTTCGCATATGCCGTTTTCCCACCCCTCACGGGCATCTGATTCTGTAAATCTGCCATGCTCGATTCCAAACTTTGCTCAAAATTGTCTGTCGATGCATGCTCTTCCAAATCATTCTCGGACGCATCATCCTCCATTTGTGTAGACAGCCTGGTTTCAAACGCCATTCTAATTTCATCATCTTCTATTCTATCATATACTGCTTTCTTTTTTCTGTATATCTTTTCATAGAGCGCGACTTCTTCGTCATGAAACTTCAGGGCAGAATAAAAGTCCACAAATTTACACAGAAACAGTTCCCGAATAACGGACTCATCTTCCGTGTCAAGTCCTTCTTCATTCAGCGCAGACACATTTAGGTCATTGGCCTCATATGCGTATAACAGGCTTTGTAGCCCGTTCTCTCGATCAAGCAATTCCTTAAAAACTTTACATCTCCGTTCAAAAAACAGATTAAAAAACTGTCTGGCCGAATCATAATCCTCATATCCCCTCAAAAAAGGATAACATAAAACCAACTCCGTCAACTCATCCAGTGTAAGAGATTTCAAAATGTCGTCTGGCGGAGTAAGTATCCGATATAATTCATCTAAAGAACGCAATTTCCATGTCGGATCTTTTGGCGTTATAGGATACTCCTTCTTTTCGTACCATCTTTTTTTTAGCTCGCTGGCCGCTATAAATCCGTCTACTGGTTCCGAGTCGTTAAGGGGAATTTCCTCGAAAAACTTTCGGCTACCCTCATTTTCAATGAAGACATAATACTTATCCGATCGCTGTCCGTGAATGCTTCGATACAAATCCCTTTCTTCTTGTGAAAACCTATTCCAATACGCCACGACAAAGTTTCTGAAAAAAGTCTCCGTCCTAACGGAAGCTGATTCCATAAATGCATGAGTCACTCCACCGCTTGTATTAATTATATCCACATCAAGAATCACTGAATCCGCCACTTTCAGAATCGCCGTATTTCCGCCTTCCCTGCTTATCAGTTCAGAAAAAATGGAACTTTGACTCTCAAGAATGCTAAAATATGATGAAATTTCGAAATCAAACCAGCCAAGCATTTCATATGACAGCGGGTATCGCAGCATTAATTCGGCAAGTTCTTCCGTTGAAAACTCTTCAAGCATGTCCTGCGGCGGGTTTAGAAGCTCTAACTGCTCTTCGAGCGACATGGTTGTTAATTCTTCATCACCATATTGCATGGGATAATCCCTAAGTTCTCTCCATTTTTCATTTTTTTCGGTGGAATCCGCAGCTGCCTCCGCGTAAAAAGACATGACTGCCGTTACACAAAACGGGATCATGACTCCCAAGAGCACATAATAAAACCTCCAGCATGGCATCTTTCTTCTCATGGTCGTCTCCTCTACACAGGCCTGTAAACTTTGTATTTTGTTCCGCCGTATTGCAACATCATGGCATACAATGTCGTTAAATACAATCCTCTGCCGCCATGCTTTGAAGTAATATATGCGTACGGATACTGTGACGTAAGGGGATGGACAATTGCCGAGTGTCTTAATTCGGAATCGTGATATATAACCAGTATATCATTGGGTTGCGGCTGGACATTCTCCCCCATGTATGTAAAAGAACTGCTACTGCTGTAAGAAGTGGGATCAAAATTCCAGTAATTATCGTCCGTGCCCTTTGAAATCCATGCATATCCATGACAGTTATATTTTGGCGTTGAACTTGCAAGAAATGTCCAACCAGCTTTTGCGGAATCTATAGCATCCCAGGTTGCTATCGTTGCGTCATCATAGTTACCTGAAACCCACTTTCTGCAATAAACAGATACTCCGTATTTTGTATAACTACCATTATAAAAACTTATCGTGAAACTTTTACTATATATAACAATCCAGGAAGGGAAAATGGGACACATTGTAAAAAAATATTTTAATATTTTAATATTCTAAAATAGTTTTAAGTTTTATTTTTGCAATTTCTGAGTTTAGCGTACTCATGGTTTAATGCTTTCAATCAATCCGTCTCTTCTGCCATTCTGATTAACTGCTCCTTGTCCATAACTCCCATTATGCCGAATAGTTCACCGTTTGATCCTCGCCATATGAGCACACTCGACTCGTCAGGACTCTCCGACTCATATAATTCCGCCAGATTGCTTCTCACATAAACCATCTCGTTTTTCGTGCCCTTATTAAATGACACATTGAATTCCTCTTCGTGCGTGGAGCTCATCACGACAAAAATCAACTTGTCTCCGTTATCTCCCCTATACGCCTCTTTCAAAGCATATTCGCCTTCATCCCGCTTAATGAGCCGATATCCATCAGGAACGATTCCTTCCAAGGTATATTGTGAAAAATCCACACTCACTTCTGTCTCAACCTGATAACGATATCCGTTTTCAGCAAAATGATCCATGAACCACCTTAATATGTCTGCCCGTACTTCCTTGTTAAATCCAAACAATATGCCGCCTGTGATTCCAACCACAATAAGCACGACAGCAGCGACTCTTTTTACATAAAACATTATCGGGTGTTTTTCCATCTCGATAAGCTGCTTCATTTTCTTTTGGAATCTGGTAGAAAACTCATGATCTCCTTCTTCCTTAGGGAACCGCCTCAACATATAGTCCCGCACTTCAACCAATGCGCTCTTCAATTGCTCGTCCGTCATTATTTATTGCCTTCCTCTCCGAGAGAATCCTTAAGTCTTTTCTTTGCCCTTGCCCCTGCTTTTTTCGCACTATCCTTTGAAATTCCCATTATTTGAGCTATTTCCGCATATTCATAACCAAATTCGTATTTTAGCATTAAAATGTCTCTGTCCCTCGGCGGCAGCTCCGTGATCAGTCTCGCCAGGCTACTCCCCTCGTTATAACTCCCAAAAGAATCTTCACCTAGCAAAACATCATCTTGCGTTGTTTCTTTTTTCCATTGATTCTTGTTCTTGTTGTATATGTTTATCGCAGCATTCTTTGTTGCCTGCATCACGTACCACATTGTGTTATAATCCTCTGGATCCTGCAGTTTTTTAACATGTTTGCACGCACTCACCATGGCAGTTTGCACGGCATCTTCTGCATCAGCTGGATTATGCACTATTGCCAATGCCACTTTGTACAGTTTTCTGGAATAAAGCTTATATATCTGCTCGATTTTAGTTCGATCTTCTTTATCTTCTATTGTCGCTAGAAATAACAGCATACTTTTGCCCCCCCGAACCCTTGTCCGTTTTTCAGCGTAAAACTATATCCTTTATAACATTTGGAGGCTAGATTTTCAATTGTCATTTTTAGGCCCTTGTTGGTCTAATTCCGTCCTATTTTTTTCACTTTATATTCTTCCGCGCTTCACATACGGCTTTTTCGTTATATTTTTTCTCAATAAGTTTTTTCGTCTGAGTCGATAATAATATTTCCGTTAACAGAAAGAAGAGAGCGGGAACGCAATTATATTCCCGCTCTCTTCCTGCGTGTCAATAGGTCACGATTATCTTCCAAATAATTCCGCCGTCTTTTTCATGCGATCCGCAATCTTTACGCCAAAGGGGCATCTGCCCTCACAACCTTTACATCCGATACAGGCGCTCGCGGTCGTGCCCAGCGCCTCATAGTGTGCCTGCACGCTCTCCGGGACGGCAGGCTGCTGCGTTGCAAGGTCATAGAACTTATTGACCATGGCGATGTCGATGTTCACGGGGCAAGGCTTGCAATGTCCGCAGTAGGTACACTGTCCCAAGTAAGAATGGAGCGGCGCGGAAGCAATCACGGAGGCATAATCCTTCTCGTCCTCCGTTGCCGTCTCATATTTTACGGCCTCGTCCACCTGCTCCTTCGTATCATATCCGCAGAGCACGGCGGAAACGCCGGGCCTTGTCAGGGCATAATGATTACACTGCACCGGCGTGAAGGCTACGCCAAATGGAGAGGTTTTTGCGTCAAACAGTCTTCCGCCAAAATAAGGCTTCATGACGGTGATGCCAACCCCCTTTTCTTCACAGAGCTGATACAGGGAGGTGCGCTCAGGGTCGATGCCGGACAGCTCCGCGTCATATTCCCCAAACAATTCGTCAATGTCCTCCGTTGCAGGACGCATGTCGAACGCGGGATTGATGGAAAACAGAATCATCTCCACAAACCCGGACTCCACGGCAAGCTTTGCGACCACGGGATTGTGCGTGGACAAACCAATATGGCGGATCCTCCCGCTCTCCTTGAGCTCTTTTACGTATTTCAGGAAATCCGAATTTTGAAGTCCTTCCCATTCCTCCCTTGCGTCCACGTAATGGATCATGCCAAGATCCACGTAATCCGTTTTCAGCCTCTTGAGCAAATCTTCAAACGCAGGGACAACGAATTTCATGTCCCGCGTCCGCACGTACTGACCATTTTGCCAAGTGGAACCAACGTGCCCTTGCACAATCCAGTGCTCGCGGCATCCTTCCATGGCCTTTCCGATAATGTCCCGCGACTTCGGATCCGCCATCCAGCAATCGATGATATTGATCCCCTTTGTCGCGGCGTATTGAATCAGTGCAACGCCGTCCTCCTCGGGATGACGCTCCAGCCATTCCCCGCCAAAACCAATTTCGCTGACCTTAAGTCCTGTTTTTCCAAGCGTTCTGTAATTCATATCTTCTCCTCCCAATGTGACGGTAGACACGTCCCCGTGACACGTAACTTATATGCAAAACACCGCATATAATGGTACGGATTTTATGTTATTTGACGTGCCAAAATTATTTTCTGATATTCTAATGGAATACTTTGGTTTATATTTTTCAACGTAATTATTTAGACTTGTTGATCGTTTATGCCGCCCAGATTTGACTTCTATGGGAATAATATCATCATTAATTGTGGTGATAACGTCAATCTCCATACTTTCTGACGGTTTAAAATAATAAAGCTCTTTATGGTGAATTATCAACTGTTCAATACAGTAATTCTCGATCACGGCACCCTTAAACGTATTATGACAGTCAGGGAATAAATCCTGCGGATTTAACCCACACATATTGGAAAGCATTCCCGTATCCGACAAATAAATTTTAAAACTGTCTGCATCCTCATATGCTTTAATGGGGATTTGTGGCAATTCAAGCTTATTTATTTTATAGATCATTCCTGAAGCAACGAGCCAGTCAATGGGACCATAGTAATCCCGTTTGATCGCCGTATCTCTGATTTCTTTATACTTAAATTTGGGATTATCTTTGGCTAGCTGTCTGGGAATGCTTTCATATACCGCCGTGATCTTCGCTGTTTCGGTAACATTGGTCACGTACTTTGACATGTCAGCCAAATAAGCCAACCTGATATATTCTTGTAAATCTCTGTTCAACATCGTAATATTTTTATGATTATCTATATAGTTCTTAACTAATTGGGGCATGCCGCCCACAATTAAATAATCGTGATACAGACTTAATGCCTTCTTGTGAATTGCTTCCGGAAGCTGCGTCATTTCAGAGTAAGCTGTTTTGATTCCCTCCCTTAAGGCATCTTCTCCCAAGGCAAGCAAAAACTCTTCAAAATCCATGGGAAACATGTGTTTTATATATACCTTACCCACGGGAAACGAACTCTCAAATCTTTTTACCTTAACCCCAAGTAAGCTTCCTGCACAAATAATGCGGTAATTCTCTTTCGCTTCACAAAAATATTTCAACGAAGTAATGGCACGTTCACTCTGCTGTATTTCATCAATTACGATCACCGTTTTGTCGTCTATGGTTTTCCCCAAAACCATGCTAAGTTTTTTTAAAATTACTTCCGGCGTCAAATTCTCCTCAAAAATGGAAATAAGATCCTTTTGTTCTTCCAAATTTACGTAAACGTAATTCGGATACGTATTCTCACAAAAAGATTTTATGATCCATGTTTTTCCTACCTGCCTTGCACCGATTACAAGAAGAGGCTCTTTAACGTTCTCTTTTTCCCATTTTACCAACTCGTCATAAAACTTTCTTTTCATCGTTTTATCCTCTTTTGACAGATTCGCTTATACTACCATACTACTATCTCCATCCCACTTTGTCAAAGAAAAAATGAAAACTTTCAGTTTTTTTGCATTGAGAAACTGAAAGTTTTCATTTTTTTCGCATTTATTCTTTTCGTTTTGTTCTGCCCTGTCCGCTTCCTACTCCCCGTCAATCCCCTTCACGTTAATGTTTCCGGAGGAAACGTGTACTTTCATGAGGTTAGCTCCATTTCCGCACACATAGTTGTCTCCATTTTTGGAGAACGCCAGATCATAGGACAGCTTGCCGCTGGAGGTCTTAAACTCTCCCGTCAAATTGCTCTCCTTGGGAAGATAGAACGTCGCGCTCCCGGAGGAGTGGGAAACGTCAATTGTTTCGGGCTCGCTTGCAAACTTATATTCTCCGGCGCCGCTGGAAATCTTGGAGCGGAATTCCTTTACCGACTTTGCTTCCACCTTTACTTTTCCGGAAGAGGAATGCACGTCGAGCACTCCCGCATTCTCCGCGTTGACGAAAATTTCACCGGAGGAAGTCTTTAGCTTGATCTCTTCGCTGTCACCGCGCTGATTCACCGTAAGATCACCGGAAGAAACCTGCAGATCCATCTTTTTCGCCGCACCGCTCACTTCCACGTCTCCGGAAGATGCATGCACGTTAACGTTTTCCGCCTCAAGGTCCTTATAGGTCAAGTCTCCGGAGGATACCTTCACTTTCACGTCCGAAAGCTTTACGTCTGCCGGAAGCTGAATCTCCAAATTCTTTTTCAGAAAGTTTACGTCCAGTCCCTTTGCAGAGGCACAATATCTTACGTACAGCGTCGTGCCGTCCACCCAAGTGTGTACCTTTCTCTGATCATCCAGCTGTTTTTCCGAGGTTTCCCGAATGGTCACGGTGCTCGCATCCGTACCGGTCAGCGTTACGTCTCCTGACAGGTAATCAAGGTCTATGGTCTCGATTTTCTCCGTGATCTCACGGTCTCCTGCCACGTATTTGTCACCATTCTGATAAATATAACTGGTTTTCCAACCAAAATTGCATCCGCTAAGACAACCGATCAATGCCACCGCAGCGGCAAAACAAATATATTTTCCAAGCTTTCTCATTGCTTCTTTCCTCCTTTTTTCCCGAAAAGCAGTCCGATCACTGCAACAGCCGCGCCAATTCCAACGCCCGCAAGCATCATGGGGAAGGAAGGCTGCGAATGAACCAGTACGCCATTTTCTTCCATGCTTCTAAGGGTAAGCCACAGACCTATTTCACTTCCCAAATACGTGAAAGCGCTGAAGGCTGCGATGCAAACGCCGGTTTTCACCCATCCGTTTGCGGGAAGATAACGGGCGATCAGGAAAATAGCCCAAACCGCCACGAGCATGATGGCGGAGGTGACAAGCATCTCCATTAAGATATCTGCGTAAAATCCGATGCCAAGCGCCATCAGGAGGAACGTAACGGTATACGCACACATTACGGCCAGGCCCTTACGGTTTTTTAAGTATGCGTTCATGGGTCTTCGGCAGGCGATAAAGGGCGCGAAGCAAACCGTCAGGCCAAACAGCACTGCCGGCGCTGCCACAAAGAACCAATCCCCTTGAGAGTAGATGCAGCATACCGCAAGGAGAAAGAGAATGCTTCCCGTAAGGGAGGTCATCGTCAGGAACATCCTGTTTTTCGGTGCCATCAGCGGCACCACAAAGAGGGACGTCGGGATCAGCATTCCCGCCAGCACCAAAAAGAACCAGGTGAGCCCGTGCCCCGTTACCAGATTTACAATCAGGCTGATCAGGATCGGCAGCGCAAAAATGCCTCCGACAACGCTTCCGGCCACGGCACTCTTTCTCTTAAAATACTTTGACTGCGTGCCGATCACGTTCTCTTTCTCCTTGATGATCAGTTCATCAACGGAGGTATCATTCAACTGATCCAAAAACTTCTTACATTTTTCGCATTCATTCAAATGCTCCTGCACCGCCAGGGCGCTTGCCACGCTGCAGGCACTGTCTTTATATAAAGGCAAAAGATCTTGAATTACTTCGCATTCATATTTCATGACTCGTCCATCCTTTCTTTGATCATGAGTCTTGCACGGTGGAAGGTTACCCGGGCCCAGGTTTCCGTTTTTCCGAAGATGGAAGCTATCTCCTTAAAGGACAGTTCACCAAACACGCGCAGCTGGAATACCTCCTTGTAGGGTTCCTCCAGCGTATGAAGGATTCGATGGATCCTAATGGACGTGTCAGCGTCCATCAGGCTTTTCTCGAAGCTTTTCTTTTCGTCAGGCTGCTCATCAAGGGGGGCGTCCTCAAACCTGGACTTGCGTCGTTTCTCGTCAATAAAAAGGTTCTTGGCGATGGCGCATAGCCAGGTGAAGCTTTCGCTCTCGCCCCGGAATTCTCTTTCCGTGGAGATCGCCCTAAAGAAGGTCTCCTGGGTGATCTCCATGGCGTCGTTCTGATCCCTTGTGAGTGTCATGACGTAAGAAAACACCTTCATGTAAAACGCTTCATAAAGTTTTTCAGCGGTGTTCTTATCCATGTACTTCCGTGCTTTCCTTTCTGTGATCTCATCGATTAGACGGAGAAGCTTACGTTTCGTTACAAAAAAATTATAAAAAATTTTAACTTTTTTTCCAACCCCATTTTTCCAGGGATTTTGCGCCTAGTTTTTCTTCCTGAGAATCCAGATCAGATTCTTAACGCATGCATCCTTTCCGGCGGGCTGAAAATCGTAATCCTGATAGAGTGCCTCCACCTCAAAGCCGCAAAGCTCCGCCAGATAATACATTTCCTGGCGGTATGTCTGGCGCATCGTGAGCGGGCGGATCCTTTCGCCGATCACGTTTCCGTCGTCATCCAGCGTCTCAAACTTCCAGTTGCCGTGCAAGATCTGGGAAATGGGCTCATACGTGATCGCGTTGTAGATCCTCTCGCGTTTTCCCTCAGAATTCACGTATTCCAACCGGAAGGAATATTCGTCAAGCGTGTTTTGCATCTGCGCGGCCTGCAGGATTGGAAAAGGATCAAAGGTATTCAGCGTCAGGATCCCTCCTGGCAAAAGCTGCTCCCGCAGATTACAAAGTGCCTCTCTTTGCAGCTTGGGCGTCGGCAGGTGCATGAAACCGCTTCGCGCAATGATGGCAAGGGAATACTTCCTTCCCGAGGAAAACTTCGTCATGTCCGCAGGATACACCTTTAGGTCCAGTCCCTTTTCTTTTGCCTTTGCCAGGGACACGCGGCACATCTCCTCCGAAAGATCCGTTCCGTCCACGTTGATCCCGCGCTCCGCCAAATAGAGCAGCACCGCGCCCGTTCCGCAGGCCACGTCCACCACGCCGCCCTGCCCGTACTTCTCGGCAAGCTTTAGATAAAACTCCTGAAAACCGCGATGATTATCCTCATGGGCATACATCACCTCCAAATACCTGTCATAATTCTCCGCCACGTCCTTATAATCATGTAAATCCATAATCTTATTCTCCTTTATCCATTCATCTAAAAACTATTGTTTTGAGTTTCATTGATTCATCTTGCAGGTTTCACGATCGCTTTAGGGGGGGCCAGTTGCCTTGGGGAGTTTTTGAATAAAAAAATAGCCGCTTATCACAAAAGATAAGCGGCCTCATAGTCCCATCCGTCACGTCATAAAATCTCCACTTATCCGTTACCCATATTCTTGCATGCCAAAACAAGGCTATCAGTGATAGTCTCAGTAGTTCGGCACGTAGTTGTGGTAACGAATAATTTCATCATAATGTTTCTCCCTCTGACGACCCAAAGCCTAAAGCGCGGAATTGTTTGACGAAAGCCCCGCGTTAAGATGAATTACGGAAAATATATCTTAATTCACCTTATTTGTCAAGCATGTTTTCTGCAAACCCTATCGCTTCATGGTCGTAATGTGAAATTCAAAATTCAGCTAGTTTTGCCCTCAAAATATAAAAAGTGGAATTTACTCTTGCACGTGACTCATCCGACCGTGTATTCTGTTTCTCGGTTATCTGTCTGTCAGAAAGGAAACAGAATGAGCAAACC
>JAEEGL013097696.1_pt1 | contig 16338 bp, 12 predicted proteins | sample 9134231 | NCBI WGS metagenome assembly JAEEGL01 (sample SAMN16246548, study PRJNA631951) | gut metagenome | biome: gut microbiome; feature: rumen; material: fiber-attached | host: Bos | place: Iran: Karaj | collected 2018-10
ATATAACTGGTATGATATTAAAACTAAAAATGTATTAAGGCCTAATTTTATATCAACAGTAGATTCTGGTAACCTAGTAGCTTCATTAATAGTTACAAGAGAATTTTTAAACAGTAAGAATGAAGAAAAATTAACTAAATTATGTGATAAGTTAATTAATAATACTAATTTTAGAAAATTATATAGTAAGAAACATGTATTCAGTATAGGTTATGATGCAGATGAAGGAAAATTATCAGTATATAATTATAATAAATTTGCATCAGAGTCTAGATTGACAAGTTATATTGCGATAGCTTTAGGCAGCGTTTCTAGTAAACATTGGTTTTGTCTAGATAAATCATTAACTACTCATAAGAAACATAAAGGGTTAATTTCATGGAGTGGTACTTCATTTGAGTATTATATGCCACTGTTATTTATGAAGAATTATCCTAATACTTTATTAGATGAATCATATCATTTTGCTGAATTTTGTCAAAAAGATTATATAAATAAGATAGATCATAAATTGCCTTGGGGTATATCAGAATCTGCTTATAATGAATTAGATAATTCTCTAAATTATAAATATAAAGCATTTTCTACTCCATATTTAAAAGTAAAAGAAGATAAAGAAAATAGAATAGTATTATCACCTTATTCATCTATTATGGCAATGGAGTTATTCCCAGAAGAAGCATATGATAATATTAAGAAGTTTAAAGAATTAGAAATGGAATCTATTTATGGACTATATGATGCTTATGATTATGATAATAAAGGTGTAGTTAAATCATATTATGCCCACCATCAAGGAATGATTTTATTAGGTATTGTAAATTACTTAAAACAAAATATTATTAAAGACTATTTCCATTCTAATGTTAATATGCATACATTTGAAATATTATTAAAAGAAAAAGTTCAAATAAAATCTAGTATTGATATGAAGATGGCTAAGTATAAAAAATATGATTATACTAAAGAAACTATTGAAAATGATATTAGAGCATTTAATTATATTTCATATTTACCTGAAGTATCAGTTTTATCTAATAAAAAATACTGTTTATTAATGAATGATAGAGGTAATTCATTCTCAAGATATAGAACATTACAATTAAATAGATATCGTAAAGTAACAGAACAAGAATATGGAATATTCTTATTTGCAAAAGATATGAAAAACAACTATATTTGGAGTAATACATATGCCCCTATAAATATAAAACCTGAGAAATATGAAGTAGTATTTGCTTCAGATAAAATAAAATATTCAAGACGTGATAAAGATATAATTACTAATACAGAAATAGTAGTAAGTCGTAATCATCACGCAGAAATTAGAAAAATTACATTTAAGAATGAATCTGATCAAGATAAGATATTAGAACTTACTAGTTTCACAGAACCAATTTTATCTGAAAATATGGATGATGTTTCTCATAAAGTATTTAATAGTATGTTTATAAAGACAGAATTTGATGCTAGTAGTAATAGTTTAATAGCTAAGAGGAAACCTCGAGGAGACAACAATGTTAACTCATATATGCTTATGAGATTAATAGCGGATGAGGTATTAGATGATTATAGTTATGAAACTGAAAGAAGTAATTTTATTGGAAGAGGTAATACTGTAGGTAATTCTAGTGCTTTACGTGAAGAATTAAGTAATTATGCAGGGGATAATTTAGATCCAGTGTTATCACTTAGAAATAAAATTAAAGTAGATGCTAATTCTAAAACATCAGTATATTTAGTAGTAGGATTTGGTAGAAGTAGAGAACAAGTAAATGAAATTATTAAGTATTATGATAATACTGAAACATTAGAAAAAGCATTTGAAATTTCTACTTTAATGAATGTTATGGAAACAAGAAACATGAATATTACTGGAGAAAATATGCGTACTTATAATATCATGTTGAATTATTTATACCAGACTACTAAGTTATCTGTAACTGAAGAAAGAATGGATTTTTTAAGAAAGAATGCACTTTCTCAAACAGGATTATGGAAATTTGGAGTTAGTGGTGATAGACCAATTATTACTGTAGAAATTAGTGATATTAGTGATATTAGTTTTATAAAAGAAATATTAAAAACATTTGAATATTATAAGTCAAAATCTATATTTGTAGATATTGTTATTATTAATAGTGAACAAGGTGAATATAAAGAATTAGTTAAGAAACAAATAGAATATGAATTATATAGAATCTATACTTTGAATAGTTTCTATCATACTCCGGGAGCTGTAACAGTAATAGATAGTGATAATATCACAAGAGAAGATAGAAGTCTTTTAAATGTTGTTCCTCGTCTTAGATTTGTTATTAATAATCATATGAGTTTAAAAGAAGCAGTCGAAGAATTACAAAAGAAAAATACTGTTAGTGATTATCCTAAATATAGTAATCAAGATAATATAAAAACTAAAGTAAAAGAAAAATTAACTTTTGATAATACATATGGTGGATTTAAAAATAATGGTAGTGAGTATGTTGTATATAATAAGAATACTCCTATGCCATGGTCTAATGTAATAGCTAATAAGACCTTCGGAACTATTATTACTAATAATGGTTGTGGTTATACTTACGCTTATAATTCTTCTGAATTTAAGATATCTAGTTGGACAAATGAAACAATTGTTAATGATAAAAGTGAAGGATTTAAATTTAATGGAAAATTATTTGATCCAGAAAAGTGTACTCATGGTTTTGGATATTCTATTTTAGAAAGTGAAACAGAAGATTTAAAACATGAAATTACTGAGTTTGTTGCTAAAGAAGATAATGTTAAGATTTATTTAATGAAATTAACTAATAAAGGTAAAAAAGATAAGATTAATGTAGAATTCTTTATAAACCCAACATTTGGTAATTTTGAAGAAAAAACAACTAGACATATATTATCTGAATTTATGGGTAGAGATAACTATTTAAAATTACGTAATGTATATAGTATTAATTATAGTGATGTAAATGTATTTATGTCTTCAAGTGAAAAGATAGATTATGCAGAATGTAATAAGATGTTAATAAAGAGTATTAGTTTTGATATAGAACTTGATAAAGATGAAGAAAAGACTTTAGTATTTACATTAGGATGTAGTCTATCAGATGATGAAAATTTAGAGTTAATTAAAAAATATAGTAATATTACTAATTGTAAAAAAGAACTAAAACTTGTTAAAGACAATTGGAATAGTGTTTTAAATAAAATAGTAGTTAAGACAGAAGATGATAGTTTCAATTATATGATTAATGGTTGGTATTTATATCAGGCTATATCATCTAGAATAATGGCTAAGGCAGGATTCTATCAAGTAAGTGGAGCTTTTGGTTATCGAGATCAATTACAAGATGCTATGAATATTTGCTTAGTGGATAGTGAATATACAAAGAAACAAATTCTAATTAATGCTTCTCATCAGTTTATAGAAGGAGACGTACTTCACTGGTGGCATGAAATAAATCACTTTGGATTAAGAAGTAAATATAAAGATGATTATTTATGGTTAGTATATGCTGTAATTCATTATATTGATATTACTGGTGATTATGATATTTTAAAAGAAGAAGTAGCTTATGCTGTAGGTGAAAAGTTAAGTGACTACGAAAATGAAAAAGGTATAGTATTTAACTATTCAGAAAATACAGAATCACTTTTAAAACACTGTATAAAATCTTTAAAACTATCTATGAAATCATTAGGGCCTCATAAAATACCTTTAATGGGTGGAGGAGACTGGAATGATGGAATGAATAGAGTAGGTATTAAAGGTAAAGGAGAAAGTGTTTGGTTAGGATTCTTCTTATATAATATTATTAGTGATTTTATTAAGATAATGAAAGAATATGATTCTAAATTTGATTTAGAAGAATATATAGAATTTAATAATAATTTGAAAGAAAATTTAAATAAAAAGACATGGGATGGATCATACTATTTAAGAGCTTTCTTTGATAATGGAGATCCATTAGGCTCTCATGAAAATAGTGAATGTAAGATAGATTTAATATCTCAAAGTTTTGCTATTTTAAGTGGAGTTGCTCCAAAAGATAAACAAGAGAAAGCAATTACTTCTGTAGAAGAAGAATTGGTAGATAATAGTAATAAAATAATAAAATTACTTACCCCAGCATTTAAAGATAGTCTAAATAATCCAGGTTATATTATGAATTATCCAAGAGGTATAAGAGAAAATGGTGGGCAATATACTCATTCTGTGGCATGGTACATCATGGCTTTAATAAAAGCAGGATATTATGATAGAGCTTATAAATATTTCCAAATGATTAATCCAGTAAATAGAACAACAAAAGAAAAAGATGCCACAAAATATAAAGTAGAACCTTATGTAATCGCAGCTGACATATATTCATCACCAAACTTTATGGGTAGAGGAGGATGGACATGGTACACAGGTTCAGCTGGATGGTTCTATAGAGTAGGTGTTGAAGAAATACTAGGAATGAAGAAACATGGAAATAATTTAGAAATAAAACCTAGTATGCCAGTAGCTTGGGATTCATTCAAAGTAGTTTATAATTATTTAGATACAGTTTATAATATTGAAGTCAAAAAAGGACTTAAAGATAATTGTAATTTAGATGGTAAAGATATTATTTCTAATAAAATACCTTTAGTAAATGATAAAACTACTCATCATATTAAAGTTACTATTCATAAATAAAAGAGAGTTTTCTCTCTTTTTTGTGTTAAAATAAATACAGGTGATATTATGAATTTACAAAAAGATAAATATATTATAGTAGAAATTATTCCTACACATAGTGATAGTAGTAAAGGAACTATTGCTCAAATAAGTGCTTTAAAATTAGATGGAATAAAACTAATAGATAGATTTGATTATAGATTAAAAGATGAATTAATTGATAGCGATGAAATAAAAACTCTTATTTCATATGACAAGAATATGTTCACATATGTAGATAATATATATTTTATAATAGAAAAATTTAAAGATTGGGCAAAAGATTTACCTCTATTATTATTAGAAGATACATATACTTTAAAATATCTATCTGAATTAAATAATAAAAAAGAAATAATATACCCATATTTAAATATGGAATATAGTATTGATATATTTGAAAAAATACTAGATAAATATAAAATACAGCCAACTCCACATTTAGTTGATGTTTTATATGAGGCAATAATATTTGAAAGTAATTAATATTGATAATTATAAATGAAATTGTTATAATAAAAAACACTATTTGAAGTATTGGGATGATTCTATGGAAGATGTTCAAAGATTAATAGATATATTAGATGAATATGAATATTTAGTAGATGCTAATGGTATTAATTATATCCATATGTTATATGAAGAGTATAAAGAAAAACTTTCATCAAAATTTCAAAATGAAGATGAATATACATTCTTTTCATATTTAAAAGCTTATTTTATATATGAATACTTAAAAAAGGATGATAGACAAAAGGAATTATTTATAGTGACTTTAGAAAAAGGGATTGGATATAAATCTACTTTTAAAGAGTTTATAGAGAAAATAAATGCTATAGACGCAACCCCATTTGAATTAACAGATAAAGAAGTATTAGATAGATTAGCAGAGTTAAGAATACAATCAAATGAGTCTATATATAGAGAACTTTCAAAAAGTAATAAAGAAATAGCTAAGATTATAAAGAAAAATTATAATTATTATACAATTGATGAAATAAAAGAAGGAAAATCTTTAAGAATAGGTAACAAAGAGTATAAATTATCTAATGAAGAAATTGAAATAATCGATGGTGTAAAGAAAAACTTTCAATTAAATCAATTTGCTCATATGGTATATGATGAAAAAGGATACTTTTGTTATGAATGTGATAGTGAAATACATAATGATGATGAAGTATTAAAAAGATTTTTAGTAAATACAAATAGAAATAATCCAGAAATTAAAATTATTTATAGTGATGGTAAAATAGTTGATTATTACAATGGTTATATAAGATTAAAACCATATAATTTTAAAGATATAGTAGAATATACTAAACTTTATTATACTGAAAATTATGAAGAATTGAAAAGATTTCAACAGGATCGTTTTAAAACTAAAACTATGAGTTATAAAGTAGGAAAGAGTATGATTTGTCTTTCTTTTGAAAAGGCGATATCAATTCTTGATGGTTTAGAAGATATTTATACTAAGAAAACAATAGAAGAGGCAAAAGAAGAATTTACTAAATTGAAAAAAATAGTAAAAGAATATGATTTATAAGAAAAGAAGATAATATATCTTCTTTTTATGTTATAATTATTTTAAGGATGGTGATACTATGATTAAATTTGATTTTAGTACTTATGTAAAACCTTTTATAGACATAAATAAATATAATGAATTATATAGTAAGAAAGACGAGTATTTTAGAAAACTAAATTCATTAGATATGACTGGATGGATGAGAGATATTGATAGAAGTGTAGTAGAAAAGATAAAAGATACTTCAAAATATATTAAAGAAAATTACAATTGTTTAGTTGTTATTGGAATTGGGGGATCTTTTTTAGGAAGTTATTCATTCCATAAGATGTTTCAAAAGTATTTCAATGATTCTTCTTTTGAAGTTATATATGCAGGTACAACATTATCTAGTAAGTATTTAGATGAATTATATAATTATTTAAAAGATAAAAACTTTTGTATTAATGTTATTAGTAAAAGTGGTACTACTATGGAAACTAATATTACTTATAAATTAATAAAAGACTTATTAAAAAGAAAATATGATGATTATAAAAATAGAATCATAGTAACAACAGATTCATCAACAGGTTCTTTAAGAGAAGAAGTGAATAATGAAGGATATACTTCATTTGATATGCCTAAAGATATTGGTGGTAGATATTCATTTATAACTCCAGCTCACTTACTACCATTGGCTTTAAATTATGATATAGATAAAATAATAGATAGTTATTATGATGGTAAAAGATTTATTGATAAAGCATATGAATATGCAATTATTAGAAAATTATTATTTGATAAAGGTAAAACAGTTGAATGCTTTACAGTATATGAAGAGAATTTAAACTATTTTACAGAATGGTTAAAACAATTATTTGGAGAAACTGAAGGAAAAAATAATGTAGGAATATATCCTACATCTATGGTTCACACAAGAGACTTACATTCTTTAGGACAATTTGTTCAAGAAGGGAATAAAATATTATTTGAAACATTTATTAAAATAGATAAATCTAATAATTTTATTAAATATGATACTAATGATTTACATACGATTAATAATATTGTATTAGATTCAGTAATGAAAGCTCATTTTAGTGGTAATACTCCATGTATAGAAATAGAAATGGATGAATTAACTATAGAAAATGTATCTGAACTTATTTATTTCTTTATGCTAAGTGCTGCTTTTAGTGGATTATTATTTGGAGTAGATCCTTTTAATCAACCTGGTGTAGAAGTATATAAGAAAGAAGTAAAAGAAGCATTAAATAAGTAGGTGAAATATGAAAAAAAGATATATATTTATATGTATATTCTTCTTCTTATTCATAATAAACACTATATTAGTATTTACTAATAGTTATAACTCTTTTGATACTAATGTTTATAATTTCATAATTAGTTTTAGAAATAATTATTTAGATACCTTCTTTAAAATAATTACTAGTTTAGTTAATCCTATTGGAGTAATAATAACTATACTTATATTGCTTATATTTTTAAATAAAGAAAATATTTATAGATTGTTATTTACTGTGAGTACCACAGTAATAGTTAATCAAGCATTAAAACATATATTAAGAAGAGTAAGACCACATCATTTAAGATTGGTAGAAGAAAATGGTTTTTCCTATCCTTCAGGACACTCTATGATAGTTATTGCTTTATATGGATTATTAATATATGTAGTTTATAAGCATATAAAAAATAATATTATAAAAACTATTTTAATAGTATTATTATCAATATTAATATTATTAATAGGTATTAGTAGAATATATTTAGGAGTACATTATCCAACTGATATAATTGGAGGATATTTAATATCTATAACTATATTGTTAGTAGTTTATAGTATAGTAAATCATTTTAGGGGGAATAAAAATGATAAAGATAGTAGTGTCTAGTTTTTATAATACTTTAATAGATAGTGAAGAAGCTATTCCTATGTCTACTATGTTGGAAATAGATAGAATAAGAAATAATAATATACTATTTACTATCTCAACTAATAGATGTTATAAAGAAGTATTAGATTATAATAAAGATTTTCCTTTCATTGATTATATTATTTCTTTAAATGGAAGTTATGTATATGATGTAATAAATAAAAAATGTATATATAAACAAAAAATATCTAAATTAGATGTTAAGAAAATATATAATAGTTTTAAAAGAAGTAAAATATATTATTATACAGAGAATAAAATATTAACTAATTATAATGAAACTCTAGATAAAGATATATATAAAATGGAAATAGAAGATATTAGTAATATTACAATAGATAATAATAATTGCCTATATTCATTACTTATAAAAGACAATAAAAAATATCTAGAAATAATTTCAAATAAATGTAATACTTATAAAGCTTTATTAGAAATAAATAAGATTAATAAAATAAAAGATAATGAAGTTTTAACAATAATAGGTAATGAGAGTGATATTAGTTTATATAAAAATATAAAAGAAACATACGTAGTAAATAATAATAACTGTAAATTAAAAGAAATAAAAAAAATAACTAAATCTAATGATTTAAAAGGTGTAGAGTTAGTTTTAAAAAATATATAATAACTTAAGTGTCAAATAACACTTAAGTTTTTTTGTCTATATAGAAAAATTGGTGTATAATCTTTACATAGGGGTGAAGTTATGAAACTCGTTGTAAATAAAGACTCTTTATTATTAGATTACTTATATGAAAATTTAGATATGCCTAAACGTCGTGTAAAGCAATACTTAACTCATGGTAGTATTTATGTAAACAATAGTAAAGTTACTAAGTATAATTATAAATTAATTAAAGGTATGAATATAATAATAGATACAGATAATAAAAATAAAGTAGTATTACCATTTGAAATTATATTTGAAGATGAGCATATTATAGTAGTTAATAAACCAAGTGGTCTTTTGACAATAGCGACTAATAAAGAAAAAGAGAAAACACTATACCATATGGTTAGAGAATACCTAGTTAGTAAAAATAAAAACTCTAAAGTATTTATTGTTCATAGATTAGATAAAGATACAAGTGGTATTGTAATTCTTTCTAAGGATGAGAAAACTAAGAATTATCTTCAAGAAAACTGGAATGAAATAGTAAAAATAAGAGAATATACCGCAGTAGTTCATGGAGTATTAAAAAAGAAAGAAGATAGAATAATTCAAAATTTAAAAGAAACAAAAACTAATTTAGTATATGTTTCAAAAGATGGAAAAGAAGCAATTACTAATTATAAAGTATTAAAGGAAAACGATAAATATTCTTTGGTAAGTATAAATCTAGAAACTGGAAGAAAAAATCAAATAAGAGTAGCTTTTCAAACTATTAATCATCCTATATTAGGAGATAAAAAATATGGAGAAAAAGATGAGTTTGATAGACTGTATCTTCATGCTAATAGATTAAAAATATATTATAAAGAAATAAAAAAAGATATTTTATTTGAAACAAGTATACCTAATGAATTTAAAAAAATAATATAGTAGGTGATTTTATGAAAAAAATTCTTTTATTACTATTTATTACACTTATTTTTATAAGTGGTTGTACTATTAAAGAAAAAAAAGAAGAAATAAAAGAAGAAAAACTAATAGAAGATAAAGATGTAGAAAATTCTATTTTTAAAGATTATTATAAAAAAGCAGCTAAACTAGTTACTAATATGACTATTGAAGAAAAAGTGGCTCAAATGTTTTTAGTAAGATATGATAAAACATTAGTATCTAAATATAGTAAATATTCACCTGGAGGATATATATTATTCGCAAAAGATTTTGAAAATCATACAAAAGAATCAATAAAAAATGAATTAGATAATGATAATAAACTAAATAAATATCCCCTTATATTAGGAGTAGATGAAGAAGGAGGATATGTTACTAGAGTAAGTAGGTTTACTGAATTTAGAAGTGAAAAGTTTAAATCCCCTAAATCATATTATGAAGAAGGAGGATATGAATTAGTAAAAGAGGCTGAAAAAGAAAAAGCTAAGCTTTTAAAAAGTATTGGGATAAATCTTAATTTAGCTCCAGTAGCAGATGTTTCAACAAATGAAAATGATTTTATGTATATTAGATCTTTTAGAGAAGATGCTAATAAAACTAGTGAATATATAAAAAACATGGTAGAGTATGCAAATGAAGAAAAAATTAATTCATGTTTAAAACATTTCCCAGGTTATGGAAATAATGTTGATACACATACAGGAATAGCTATTGATGAAAGAAGTTATGAAACATTTATTAACGAAGATTATTTACCATTTAAAGCTGGGATTGATGCTAAAGTACCTTGTATTTTAGTATCACATAATATAATGACTGCAATTGATTCAAAGTATCCATCATCTCTTAGTTATAAAGTAATAAATGAATTAAGAAAAACCTTAGAATTTACTGGAATAGTAATGACAGATGATTTAGAAATGGATGCTGTTAAAGATTATGTTGAAGATAAAAAAGCTGCTACTATGGCAGTTAATGCTGGAAATGATATGATTATCACCAGTGATTTTGAAAATATGTATAATGAAGTTTTAAACTCATATAAAGAAGGAAATATAGAAGAAGAAACAATAAATAAAGCTGTACTTAGAATTATAGCTTGGAAATACTATAGTAATTTATTTTAAAAGGAGGAAGTTTTATATGGAAATACTTGATACAAAAACAGATATAGGTTTAATTAGAAAAACAAATGAAGATGCAACTCTATCAATTAGACATCCTGATAATAAAAATATAAAACTTCTAATAGTAGCTGATGGTATGGGTGGAAAAAAAGATGGTGATATCGCAGCTAATTATATAACAGATTCATTGAATAAATGGTTTCTTAAAAAAAGTGAAAAAGAATTAAAGGATACTGAAAAAATTGATTTAGCATTAAAAAAATATATAAAATCATTAAATACTAATCTAATTAAAAAATATGGGAAAGACACATTAGGAACAACACTTACACTTGCTTTAGTTACTAGTAAAAATACTTTAGTCTTAAATGTAGGTGATTCGCGTTGCTATATATATAAACATAGAAAATTAATACAGGTAACAGAAGATGATTCTGATGTTTGGATGTATCATAAGTATGGTGGAGTAAAAAAAGATTATTTAAGATATTTTTTAAATAATAATATTGTAAGTGCTTGTATTGGTATATGTGATGAATTATGTAAAATAACTTCTACTATTATAAAAAATGATTATGATATGATAATTTTATTAACTGATGGAGTAACAGATATTATTACTGATACAAAAATAAAAACATTAATTAGAAAAACATCTAAAGAAAATATATTGCCATCTATTATTAATGAAGCAGTAAATGTAGATCAACACTTAAAAGTACCATTGAGTTTAAAAAGAAAATATACGGCTAACTACGTAGTACCTTTCAAAGGAAGAGATAATGCTAGTGGAGCAATTTATATAAAATAAAAGAAATGTTAAAAACATTCTTTTTTTTTTAAATAATATTTGATATACTTATATATAGTAGAATAAAGGGTGAAAGTTATGCTAGGAAAGATTGAAGAAATTATTGATAGTAGCGTATACATTAAACTAGGTATTGATATTAATAAACAACCAAACCTAGTTAATTTGCATGTTATTTTTGAAGACGACACAGATAGAAAAGTAGTAGCTGAAATTATTAATGTCAATCAAACTACAATGACTACTACTATTGTAGGAGAAATAAGAAATAATATCTTCACACCCGGAGGTAACACAAAACCATCTTTTAAATCAAAAATAAGAATAATAAATTCAGATGAATTAGAATTATTATATGGAAAACAATCATTAAGTTTTGGATATGCTAACTTTGGAAAAAGTAATGTATATCAAGGATATAAAATAAATGTAGATATAAATGAATTCTTTAATAGCCATTTTTCTATTATGGGTAATACAGGTAGTGGAAAAAGTAGTGGAATAACTTCAATTTTACAAAAATTATTTACTATGACAGAAAAACCACCTCTTAATTCAAATATATTTTTCTTTGATGCTTATGGAGAATATAATCATGTTTTCTCTAAATTACATGAACAAAATAAAAGTATTAATTATAAAACATATACTACAAATATAATAGATCCAGATACTGAAGTATTAAGAATACCAATTTGGTTATTAGATGTGGATGATTTAGCCTTATTATTAGATGCTACTAGTCCTACACAATTACCTATTATTGAAAAAACATTAAAACTAGTTCCAATATTAACTGGTACTAGTGAAAATGTTATAAGAAGAAAAAATGATATTATAGCAAGAGCGTTACAAGACATATTATTAAGTGGAGCAGAATCTACTAAAATAAGAGATCAAGTAATAGGTGTATTAACTAGATTTAATACTCCAACATTAAATCTTGAAACACAAATAGTTCAACCTGGATATACTAGAACTTTTAAGCAGTGTTTATATATTGATAAAACAGGTAAAATGCAAGAAATGGAACTTGTTGTAGAATTTGTTAGAGCTTATATATTAGAAGAAAACTTAGAAGTTCCTAAAGAAGAATTAAATAGATTTTACTCACTAAATGATTTAGAACTTGCGATGGATTTTGCATTAATTAGTGAAGGCATATTAAAAAGCAATAAAGTATTTGATACTGTTAATATTATGAATGTTAGACTTCATACATTAGCTACAGGAGATAATAGAGAATATTTTACATATCCAGATTTTGTAGATAGAGATGAATACGTTAATAGATTAATATCTACACCAAATGGTAAAGCTCAGTTAATTAACTTTAATATTAATTATGTGGATGATAGAGTAGCTAAAGTTATTGCTAAAATAATTTCTAGAATGTTATTCAATAAAGCAAGTGAAGCTAAGCCAAGAGGAAGTAGTGCATATCATATTGTTATTGAAGAAGCCCATAGATATGTTCAACATGATATAGATATTGAATTAATTGGATATAATATATTTGAACGTATTTCTAAAGAGGGTAGAAAATATGGTGTATTTTTAGGATTAATTACTCAAAGACCTAGTGAACTTTCTGATACATGCATATCACAATGTGCAAACTTTATGATATTAAGAACAGTTCATCCAATAGATTTAAAATATATTAAAGAAATGCTTCCAAATATATCAGAAGAGGTAGTATTACAATTAAAAAGTTTAAAACCAGGAAATTGTATAGCCTTTGGTAGTGCTTTCAAAGTACCTACAGTAATGTATTTAGATTTACCTGATCCTAAACCTTTATCAGAGAATATTGATTTAAAGAAAGTTTGGTATCAAGAAAATCCACAAGGAAGTAGTGTGCAGGCTTTGCCACAAGATGATGTAAGTACTATTATGGAACACACTGCAAAACTAAGATTTATAGATAATGGAAGTAATACACCAATACAATGATAATGTGTAAAGAAATGTAAATAATTATTAATAAGTAATTTTTTATATGATAAAATAAGATATAATAATATATGAGAATATGGAGGATTATTATGAAAGATAAATTAAAAGGATTATTTGGTGGAGATAATGTAGAAGAAAATGGAGAAGATGCATTCTATACAACTTCAAAAGAAGCATATAGTGAACAAAATGGAGTTGCAGGTTCTAAAATGATGTTACTAGAACCTCGTGCATATTCAGAAAGCCAACAAATCGCAGATTATTTAAAAAATAGAAGTGCAGTAGTAGTTAATTTAAAAAGAGTAACTCCAGACCAAGCTAAAAGAATAGTTGATTTCTTATATGGAACTATTTATGCAATAGGTGGAGACCTACAAAAATTAGGTGGAGGAATATTCTTATGTACTCCTAATAACGTAAATGTTGAAGGAAGTATTAGTGAAGAAAATAAAGAAAAAGCATCAAGAGGGAAAAAAGAAAGTAAGGATGATGAAGAAGACTTCTTTTAAATAGAAACTCATATGAGGTGATTATATGGAAAAATTTAGTTATGAAGCTAATGGATATAATCGCAGTGAAGTAAACAAATTTGTTAATGATGTTATAAGAGAAACTGAAGGTATTATTGTAAAAATAAAAAATCAGAATAAAGAATTAGAAGAATTAAGAAATGAATTAAAAAAATATAAAGAAATGGAAAATACCTTGAATAACTCAATCATTAATCAAAAAGAGACTGAAGCACAAATGATTATAAACAACGCTAAAAGTAATGCATCAAGAATTGTTAATGAAGCATTATTAAGAGCAGAAAAGATTGAAATGCAAAAAGATCTATTAGAAAGAAATATGAGAATATTTAAAAAGAGATTAAAATCTATTATGGAACAACAACAGGCTGTAGTAGATGAAATAGAAATATTAGAATTAGAAGAGAATTAATTCTCTTTTTTATTTACATAGAGTAAAAGATATACCAATTTAAAACATTTTCAAATCTACCTCTCATATGTATCATTAGGGAAAAAATAATTCATACAACAAAAAATTAAATAAATATTGTAAAAAATATCTAAATATGATATATTAATGTGCGTAAAGCAAGTGCGAAAGACGGAATATTTAATAGTTTGTAGAGAGCCTATGTAAGGTGAAAATAGGTAATGAAGAAATATTTAGATCACTTTCAAGTTGCGATTTATGGATAAGATAAATACGGTTACGCGTTATAGTATAGAGGTAAGTTATACTTACAAAATAAGGTGGTACCACGAGAACTTCGTCCTTAGGGATGAAGTTCTTTTTATTTTTTTGAATCATAAAATAGAAAAAGGGTGATAATGTGATATTAAACATAATTCTATTAATATTTGGTTTTATTATATTAATAAAAGGTGCAGATTTATTTGTTGATGGTGCTAGTGGTATTGCATTAAACTTAAAAGTATCTAAGATGCTTATTGCATTAACAATAGTAGCTTTTGGAACTAGTGCTCCTGAATTTGCTGTTAGTATAAAATCTATTCTTTCAGGAAATGGAGATATAGTATTAGGAAATGTAATAGGTAGTAATATTTTAAATATAGTATTGATACTAGGAGTTAGTGCATTATTTCATTCATTAACTGTAAAAAATAATACAGTAAAAAAAGAATTACCAATTACAATGTTAATTACAACACTTTTTGCAGTACTTTTATCAGATCATATATTTGATAAAAACTTAGTTAATACATTTACAAGAAGTGATGGAATTATATTATTACTTTTCTTTTTAGTATTTATCTATTACTTAATATCAATGTCTAGAAAAAAGATTGATACTGAAGAAAATGATAAAAAACTATCAATTTCTAAATCAATTATATTTACTATTATAGGTTTAATTGGAATTATATTAGGAAGTAATTTTGTAGTAGATAGTGCATCTTTTATAGCTAAAACTATAGGAGTAACAGAAAGACTTATATCTTTAACGATTATAGCTTTAGGAACTTCACTTCCTGAACTTGTTACTTCTGTTACGGCAACAAGAAAAGGAGAATATGATATTGCGATAGGTAATGTTGTAGGAAGTAATATATTTAATATAGGTATGGTTATAGGAATACCTACTACTATATTTGGTGGTATAGGTATAATTAACTTTAGTTATATTGATTTAATAGTAATGATTGTCACATCAATTATTTTATTCATGTTTTCATTCAAGAATTATAAAATCAATAGATGGGAAGGAATATTATTTTTAATTATATTTGTAGCTTATTATAGTTACGTTTTATTAGGATAGGAGTGTTATTATGGAATTTAAAAAATTAGAACAAGGAAAAACAAATGAAATAGAAAAGAAATATTCAGATTTTTGGGATAAAGAAAAAATATTTGAAAAATCAGTAGATCAAAGAGATAAAAATTATGTATTTTATGATGGCCCAGCAACAGCTAATGGTATGCCTGGAATTCATCACATGATGGCTAAATTAATTAAAGATACTGTTTGTAAATACAAGGCTATGCAAGGATATAAAGTAGTAAGAAAAGTAGGTTGGGATACTCATGGTTTACCAGTAGAATTACAAGTAGAAAAAGAACTTAAATTTACTGGTAAAGGTGATATAGAAAAATATGGTATTAAAGAATTTAATCAAAAGTGTCGAGAAAGTGTTTGGAAAAATGAAGAATACTTTACTAAGTTTACTAA
>JAEEGL015157074.1_pt1 | contig 16338 bp, 15 predicted proteins | sample 9134231 | NCBI WGS metagenome assembly JAEEGL01 (sample SAMN16246548, study PRJNA631951) | gut metagenome | biome: gut microbiome; feature: rumen; material: fiber-attached | host: Bos | place: Iran: Karaj | collected 2018-10
TAGTATTTGCAAAAGAAAATGTTACAATTGTTGTAACAAAAGCTGATGCAAATTCAACAGTAACTGGAGATGGAGAAAGAGCATTAAGTCTTGGAAATAATGCAATTCAAATTACAGTAACTGCAGAAGATGGAAATACTTCTACAACATATACAGTAAATATAAGAAGAAATAATAATGTAGCAACATTAAGTAGCTTAGCACTAACTGAAATTAGCTTAGATTTTGATAGTGCAACAGAGACTTATAATCTTAATGCACCTTATAGTTTAGAAAGTACAACAGTAAGTGCTACACCAACAGATAGTAATGCAACAGTTGAAGGTACAGAAGTCATAGTGTTAAGTGTTGGTCTAAATCCAATAGAAGTAACAGTAACAAGTGAAGATGGAACTGTAACAAAGACATATACAGTTAATGTTACAAAAGCAGCACCATCAACAGATGCAACATTAAGTGATTTAAAAGTAAATAATACAACAGTTACAGGATTTGATCCAGCAACAACTACTTATAACTTAGAACAAACTAGTGATTCAAGTATTACAGTAGCAGCTACACCAAATGATGAAAATGCAACAGTAAGTGGTTATGGAAATAAAACGTTAAGCGTTGGAAATAACGTAATAGAAATCACAGTAACAGCAGAAGACGGAACTACAACTAAGACATATACAATTAATGTTGAAAGAATTGAATCAGGTAGTGATGAGATTACTTCTCAAACGCTTACAATAGCTGATGGTATGATTAAGGATGCTCCTTATAAAGCACTTGCACCAGCATTAAAAGATCAATTAGATAACGAAAACGAATATCTACAAATTTGGGATAAAGATGATACTGCTCAAATTGCAGATACTGATCCATTAGGTACAGGTATGATTGTTAAGTTAATTAAGAATAATGCTGAAAAAGATCGTAAATTAATCGTTGTTAGAGGTGACGTTGATGGTAACGGAGCAATTGCTCTACTAGATGCTGTAAAAGTTGTTAATGAATATCTAGAAAACACTCATCTTGATGGCGTATGGCGTGAGGCTGCAGATTATGATGGCAATGGCGCTGTCGCTCTACTAGATGCCGTTAAAGTAATCTCAGTTTACTTGAACGATTAATTTAAAGAAAGGAATGAAATATGAAGAAGTTTATTAAAAGAATATTATTAACCTTAACATTAATGCTTGCTAATATGGCTATTGTTAATGCCGCTGGTAGCCTAAACGCTACCTTCGGCGGCAGTAGCACTGGAACAGTAGGTAGTAATGTAAGTCTTAATATAAGTGTTAGTAATGTAACTGGTTCAGCAGATGGCAAGGTATATGCCTTCGGAGGAAACGTTATCTATGACGCTGAATATCTACAATATGTATCATTTACTGGTGCTAACAGTTGGACAGCTTCAACTGGAACTGCTAGTAATGGTAAAATTAAAATATCAAGTGTAGATTTTTCAATGTCTAACGGTATAACATCTGGTAATGTAGGTACAATTACATTCAAAGTGTTAAAAACTGGTACAACAACAGTTACTATGAATACTATTGAGGCAACTGATCAAGGAAGTAACCTTACAGTATCATTTACACCAAAGTCACTTACATTAGAAAACGCAAAGAGTAGTGATAACAAATTAAAGAGTTTAGGAGTTACTGGATATACATTATCTCCATCATTTAATGCTAATACTACGTCTTATACTGTAACTATTCCAAGAGATGTAACTCAAGTAACAGTAACTGCTGAAGCAAATGATTCAAAAGCAACAGTTACTGGAAAAGGAACAGTTAATATAACTGGTGAAACTACTACAGCTACAGTAAAAGTTACTGCAGAAAATGGTAGTTCAAAAAATTATACTATATCAATTAAAAAACAAGCAGCACCAAGTGATCCAACACCATCACTAAGTAGTGATAATAAATTAAAGAGTTTAGGAGTTACAGGATATACATTATCACCATCATTTGATCCTTCTACTAACTCTTATACAGTAACAATACCAAGAGATGTAACTCAAGTAACAGTAACTGCTGAAGCAAATGATTCAAAAGCAACAGTAACTGGAACAGGAAGTGTTGCAATATCTGGTGAAAGCACTAGTGCAATTGTTAAAGTTGTTGCTGAAAATGGTAGTGCTAATAACTATACAATAACAATTAAGAAAGAAGCAGCAAAAGAAGAAGAAAAACCTGTTGAAACTACTAAGGGTAGTGATGCAACATTAAAATCATTAGATGTATCTGGTTATACATTATCTCCAGCATTTAGTAGTGCTACTACTAGTTATTCAATGAAGGTTGGTAATGGAATTACTGGACTAAAAGTAACTGCTATTCCAACTGATTCAAATGCAAAAGCTAGTGTAAGTGGAAATAGTAAATGGGTAGTTGGTAATAATGTAATTACTATAACAGTAACAGCAGAAGATGGAACAACTAAACAATATACAGTTAATGTAACAAGAGCTAATGCAAATGTTAAATCTAGTGATACTAATTTAGATTTCAAGATTTTAACTCCACATGTTATTACTCCAAACTATAGTAATAGCGTAAATGATTATAATGTAGTAGTATCAAGTGATGTATCAAAATTAGAATTTGATATAGTACCATATGATAAGAAAACTACTTATACAGTTAGTGGAAACTCTAATTTCACAATAGGTGGAGATAATAAAGTAACAGTACTTGTAACAGCAGAAGATGGAACTAAGAGAACTATTACAATTAATGTTACTCTAACTGAAGAAAAACCAAATACAGATTTATTAGATTTAGCAGTAAAAGGATATGAGATTGATCCTAAATTTGATCCATCTGTATCTAAATATAGTGTAGATGTAGATTCTAAAACTAAGAAATTAGATTTAATTGTAAAAGCTCCAGAAGGCTCTAAATATGAAGTTACTGGAAATGACGACTTTAAAGATGGAAAGAATGTTGTATTAATTAAAGTTACAGATCAAAAAGGATTTAGTAAATATTATGAAATTGATGCATATAAGAAAGTAAGTGAATTTCCATGGATGTGGATAATTCTAGGATTACTTGGATTAGCATTCTTAGTAGCTTTATTACTATTACTATTCTTATTTAAGAATCGTAAGAAAGAAGAAGAGCCATCAGACCATACTCAACCAATTAATATTGACTTTAAACCTGAGTTTAACTTCAATTCTAAGAATGGTACTGATGATGATGTATTATATTCTAAAGGTGATATAAATGCTGGTACTTCTTTCCAAAAATCTGATAGACCTAAAGAATTAAATAATCCATATGATGCTGAGGTTACTAAAGATGAAATAATCGATGCATTAAATGAAAGAGATCCAGAAAAATTAAAAATATTATTAGAACAAGAAAAATTAAATAGACAAAAAGAAGAAATGAAAAAAAGGGAAACAAGGTAAAAATAGGTGACTAATATGATGAAGAGAATATTTAAAAATGCCATATTTCTATTCTTGCTTTCTCTTCTTTTTCCTTTTAGGGTACATGCTGGAAGTGCTAGCATTTCCCTATCTGGGGGGAAAGTAATTGTTGGTAATAATATTACTGTTAAGATATCATTAAATAGCATTGATGATGGTACATTGGTATCATTTGGTGGACGTATTAGTTATGATGATAATTATTTGAGTTTAGTATCTTGTGCTTCAAATTCTTCATTAACTTACAATGGTAATTTAAGTAATAATAAAATTTCCTTTGTTGATTTTTCATCAGCAGGAATTAGTTCTGGTGCAATTGGTAGTTGTACATTCTCAACTAAAGCAGTTGGTTCAACTACAGTATCTATATCAGGTACTGAAGCTACAAACAGTACTGTAAATGTTAGTGCTAGTGTATCAAATGCATCTATAACAATAACTAATCCACCTAGTGGTAATAATAACTTAAAGAGTTTATCTGTTGATAAAGGTTCTATTAGTTTTAATGCAGCTACTACTAGTTATAGTGTTAATGTAGGTAGTGATGTTACTAGTGTTAATGTTTCTGCTGCAGCGGAAGATGCAAATGCTAAAGTTAGTGGTACTGGAAGTAAATCACTTGATTATGGTAAGAATACTGTTAATGTCGTTGTAACAGCAGAGAATGGTGATAAGAAAACATATACTATAACTGTTAATAGAGAGGATACTAGAAGTAGTAATAACAATTTATCTAGTTTAATTATTAATAAAGGTACTTTATCACCAAAGTTTGGTAAAGGCACTACTACTTACAATGTAAGCGTTCCATTTGAAGTGGAAAAGATAAGCGTTAATGCTAAAGCTGAAGATTCACTTGCTAAAGTTAGCATTAATAGTCCTTCTTTAGTAGCAGAAAAGACTACAAATTTAACTGTCAAAGTAACTGCAGAAAATGGAAGTGTTAAAACATATACAATAAAGGTTAAAAGAGGCAAAGATCCTAATAAGCCTTTATCTAATAATAACTATTTAGAATCTTTAACTATTGATAATGGTGAATTATCACCAGCATTTAATAAAGATGTCGAAAGTTATTCTGTATATCTTCCATTTGAAATTACAAGTATTAAGCTTGATGCTGTAGTTGAAGATAAAGAATATGCTACACTAGAAAAAGATGGTAGTGAATCATTATCTGTTGGCAATAACTTAATTAAAATTACTGTTACAGCAGAAGATGGATCTAAAAGAGTATACTCTGTAACTGTAGTTAGGAATAAATCAACTACTGAAGTTGAAGCAAAAGGAACACCTTATTTAAAAAAGATAAAATTAAGCAAAGGATTTATTATTGGGTCATTTAATAAAAATAATAATGCATATGGATATATTAGTTTTTCTAAAAAAGTATCAATTAAAGAAGCAATTCCAGAATTAGAAGAAGACGTAGTAAAAATTAATAAGATTAAAAATGGATTTGTTATTATTGTAGAACATGATACTGGAGAGCAAAACTTCTATGTATTAGTTAATAGAACTATACCAGTAATAATAGTAATAGTAGTGTTCTTAGCTATGGCTGGTGGAATAGGATTTATGCTTATTAAGAATAAAAAAGGTAAAAAAAATAATAAAAATAATACAAAAGAATAGATACTTAAAGAATATAGTGTTATAATGGGGTTAAGGAGGATAGATTATGGAAAAGAAAAAGAAAATTATAATTATTGCTGGAGCAGCTATTCTAGCAATTGCGGTAATTGTTTTATGTTTTGTTTTATTTGGTAATAAAGAAGCAAAGAATAAGAAAGAGTTAGAGGCTAACTTAGTTAAATTAGGTGAAGCTTTCTATGAGGATTATTATTATCCTAGTCAAGAAAAGTCTCAAAAAGATATTAAAGAATATTTAGCTAAATTTAAAACAAGTGGATTAAGAATTAATTTGGACAATCTTTCTAAAATATCAAAGACTGATAAAACTTTATTAGATAAAATGGTTAATAATAAAACTAAAGAAAAATGTGATTTTTCTAAGACTTATATAACTATATTACCTGAAGAAGATTATGGTAAAGAGGATTATAAGATTGAAGTTAAATTAGTTTGTGGATTTAGTGATGAAGAAGCAACTGAAACTGAAAAAGAAACAAAGACTAATGAAACTAAAAAAGAAAGCGAAACTAAAACAACAGAAACTGAAAAAGAAACAAAAAAAGCTGAAGAAACAAAAAAAGCTGAAGAAACAAAAACAACTACTAAAAAAAATAATTAATAGTAATAAACTTCGTTTTATATAAACGGAGTTTTTTATATCTTAAGAATAAATATATTATAGATATTTTAATATTTAGATGCTATAATCTATCTATGGAGGTAAGCATGGAAGACAAGAAGAAAAGAATAATAATAATTGCTGCTATTTCTTTAGCAGTTGTAATAATTGGGGTATTATGTTTTGTTTTATTTGGTAACAAAGAAGTAAAGAATAAGAAAGAGTTAGAGGCTAACTTAGTTAAATTAGGTGCAGCTTTCTATGAGGATTACTATTATCCAAGTCAAGAAAAAATACAAAAAGATGTTAAGGAGTATATGGCTAAGTTTGAAAAGACTGGTTTAAAGATTAATCTAGAAAATCTTTCTAAGATATCAAAAATTGATCAAACTTTAGTAGAGAAGATGGTTAATAAGAAAACTAAAGAAAAATGTGATTTTGAAAAGACATATATTTCTATATATCCACAAAAAGAATATGGAAAGAAAGATTATAAGATTGAAGTTAAACTAATATGTGGATTTAAAGATGAAGAAAAAGAAGACACTAGTGTAAAAGCTGATACAACTTCAAAAGAAAAAGAGACTAAAACAACTTCTAAAAAAACTAATTAAATATTAGTTTTTTTTATTGATTTGATGTTGCATATATGCTACAACGAATTTGCGAGGTAGTAAATATGAAGAATATGAATACAAAGATAATAAATGATGATGAGTTTGATTTAATATGTGAATATATAAAATTAAGAAATGAATCAAATATTAGTCAATCTGAGTTAGCAAGAAGAGTAGGTATAGCTAGATCAACAATAGCCAGAATGGAAAGAAATCTACACTCGATGTCACTTGGAACTTTTATTAAGTTACTAGAAGCTATGAATTACAAATTAGAAATAATTAAAAAGGAGGAAAATTATGAATCAAGATAAAATGTATTTAATTAATAAATTATTCAATGACAAAACTATAAGAACAGTATGGGATAAAGAGCAAGAAAAGTATTTAGTCAGTGTGGTTGATATAATTGGATCATTATCTGGTAGTGTAAGACCTAGAAAGTATTGGAGTGATTTAAAGAAAAAATTGATTGAAGAGGGACATAATGAGTTGTCCGAAAAAATCGGACAACTTAAATTAAAATCATCTGATGGTAAATATTATGCAACTGATGTATGTGATATTGAGGAAATGTTTAGAATAATTGAGTCTATTCCATCAAAGAATGCAGAACCAATTAAGCAATGGCTTGCAAAACTAGGTAGTGAAAGAATTGATGAATTATTTGATCCTTCAATTGCAACGCAAAGATCTATTGACTTATATCGTGCCAAAGGTTTTGATGAAAAATGGATAGCTAAAAGAATGAAAGGCATTCAAGATAGAAAAGAACTAACAGATGTATGGAAAGATGGTGGAATAACTGAGAATAAGGAATTTGCAATTCTTACTAATGAAATATATCAGGAGTGGTCTGGAATGAAAGCAAATGAATATAAAGAATTTAAAGGTCTTAGAAAAGAGTCATTAAGAGATAATATGTCCGATATAGAGGTTGCACTTGCAGATTTGGGAGAATTAGCTACAAGAGAATTAGCAAAGAAACATAAACCAATAGGTTTAGAAGATAATAAAAAGATGGCTAGACTAGGAGGGCATGCTGCTAAATCAGCGAGAGATGACCTTGAAAAGAACTTAGGAGAAACAATAATAACATCTGATAATAATTTAAGTTATAAATATATAAATGGGAATCAAAAAATAGAACACAAAGAATAATTCATTTTAATAATCAATAAATAACTTCACTCATTTACCAACTTGTACTATACGTGTTATAATAATATTAGGAATTATATAACTAATTAGAAAGAGGATGAGAAATGAAAATATTAGTTACTGGGGGATGTGGGTATATTGGTAGTCATACTTGTGTTGAATTATTAGATGCAGGTTATGATGTAGTAGTCGTGGATAATTTATCTAACTCTAAAGAAGATGTAATAGGTAAAATAGAAAGTATAACTGGTAAGAGTGTTAAATTCTATAAAGAAGATGTATGTAATTATGAAAAGTTAGATGAAATATTTAATAAAGAAAGTATTGATGCAGTAATACATTTTGCAGGATTTAAAGCAGTTGGAGAAAGTGTTAGTAAACCACTTATGTATTATAGAAATAATTTAGATTCTACACTAACATTACTTGAAGTTATGAATAAACATAATTGTAAGAAGTTAGTGTTCTCATCTAGTGCTACTGTATATGGAGACCCGTCTGTATTACCTATTACTGAAGATTTTCCACTTCACACAACTAATCCATATGGTACAACTAAATTAATGATAGAAATGATACTTAATGATTTATATTTATCAGATAATGAATGGAGTATAGCTAAGCTTAGATACTTTAATCCAATTGGAGCTCATAAGAGTGGTTTAATTGGAGAAAATCCTAATGGTATACCAAATAATTTGATGCCATATATTGTTAAAGTTGCTAATAAGGAATTAAAAGAATTAAGTATATTTGGAAGTGACTATAATACAGTAGATGGTACTGGAGTTAGAGATTATATACATGTAGTAGATTTAGCTAAGGGTCATATTAAAGCTATTGAGAAAGTATTAAAAGATAAGGGAATAGATGCATATAATTTAGGAACAGGTAAAGGTTATAGTGTATTAGAAATAGTTAATACTTTTAAGAAAGTCAATAATATAGATGTTCCATATAAGATAGTAGATAGACGTCCTGGAGATATTGCAGCATGTTATGCATCAACAGAAAAAGCTAATAAGCTTCTTAATTGGAGTGCTAAATTAGAGATTGATGAAATGTGTAAAGATGCATATAATTTTGTCTTAAAAAATAAATAGTGTAAAGTAAAATAATGTTTATTAGTAAACATTATTTTTATTATGCTATAATTTAAGTATAAAATAAGGAGTGAATTGTATGGAAGAAAAAGAGATTAAGAAAGATAATAATAAGCAAAATAATAAGATGCTATTCATTATATTAGGAATAGTAGGAGTCTTATTAGTTGGTGGTGGAGTTCTAGCTGCTACTATGTTACCTAAGATGGGATTTGGTGGATCAGGTGGAATTAGAACTAAAAATGGTACAGTAAAGATAACTGAAACTGCAGCTAAAAAAGTTGAATATGAAACATATGATAATGGACTTATATCACTTAGTATTCCTAAAGGATGGAAAGTAGAAGTAGCACCACTAGATTACATTCATTATTCATTTAAGATGTATAATCCACAAGATAGCGATTACAGAGTAATATTCATGATGAAATTAGAAGGATTTAATAAATCAGAAGCAGCAAGAAACTGGCAAAAAAAATATTATCCAGGGCAACTTTTTTCTAAATTACCTGTAATTGATCCACATAATACAGAAGGATTCTTTAAAGTATGGAATGAAACTGCTAGTTATGTAAATGAAAATGATGTGAAGTATGAATACTTACCATTATTAAATGATTTTGAAATAATTGAGAATTTAGGTTCTAATATAATTGGGGGAGATATTTTAAGAGCAACATATAAGAATAGTGATGGAGAATTAATTCAAGGTTTATTTACTGCAACTGTAAAAGATTCTGGAACATATTATGTTAATAGTAATGTATTTAATTTCTCTAGTAGTAAGATTGATGTATGGCCATTAATTGTCTACAATACAATTCTTATGACTGCACCAGATAGTGAATTTAATAACTGGCAAGAAATATTAGATAAATGTTTATCTACATTAGAGTTTAGTGAAACTTTTGTAAGTGGATTTAATAAAGAAGAAAATAGTATATTAACTACTATACAAGCTAATCAAAAAGTATATGATGAGATATCTGATATGATAATGGATTCATGGGAAAAGAGAAATAATTCATATGATATTATTAGTCAAAAACAAAGTGATGCAACTTTAGGTTATGAAAGAGTATATGATACTGAAACAGGAGATATTTATAAAGCTTATAATGGATTTACTGATGATTATAAGGGTGAAAGATATAAAGCTATAACAGATGATATGTATACTTCTGCAATAAGTGGTTATATAGAAAAATAATATGTATTAATAACAGGGAGTGATTAATAATGAACGAATTTATGAAAAAAGCTAAAGAGCTATCAGAAGTGAATTTAAGAATTAATTCTGGTGGCCCTTTTGGAGCTTGTATAGTTAAAGATGGAATAATAATTGGTGAAGGAAGAAATGAAGTTTTAGAAAAAAATGACCCTACTGCACATGCAGAGATAATGGCTATTAGAAAAGCTGCAGATAATATTAAGAATTATGATTTAAGTGGTTCAGTAATATATACCTCTTGTTTTCCATGTCCAATGTGTTTATCTGCAATTATGTGGGCTAATATAGATAAAATATATTATGGTAATACTAAAGAAGATGCTAAATCTATCGGCTTTAGAGATAAAGAAATATATGAAATAATATCTAAAATTAATAATAATGAAGAAGTATTAGACATGAAGTGTATTGATAGAGAAGAAACTATTAAAGTATTTAATGAATATATGAAGAAAGATAATAAAGAAACATATTAGGAGATAATATATGAAAAAGAATCTATTAATTATAATAATATCTATTTTAGTAATAGGCTTATTTATTGGAGCTTTCTTCTTTATTAGAAGTAGAGGAATTACTACAATAACATTAGATATTAATCCTAGTTTAGAGATTAAAATTAATAAGAATGAAAAAGTTATTAGTATTAAAGCTTTAAATGAAGATGCTAAGAATATAATTGAAGGTGATTATAAGGGTAAAAGTTTAAATGATACTCTTTCTTTAATAACTGATAATGTTATTAAATATGATTATGTTAATGATGATTTTAGTGTAGATATAATACTTCATTCTAATGGATATATAAGTAGTAGTGATACTTTAGAAAAGTTAAATAGAGTATTAGAAGAAAAGCATATTAGAAGTAATATAATAGTGGTAGATAAAATAACTAAAGAAGATGAAGAACTTGCTAAAAAATATAATATATCTCCTGCTAAAGCTGCTTATGTTAAAGAAGTAAGTAATGAAAAAGAAAATATTTCTTTTGACAATTTAATAGAGAGATCTGTAACTGAAATAAATGAAACTAAGAATAATGGATGGTATTGTGATAAAGATTATACTTTAGAAGGTAGTAGATGTATAAAAGAGATAGAAGTAGTAGCAGCATCTATTGGTAAGATATGCCCTGAAGGATATCATGAATACAATGATAAATGTTATGAAGAAAAGCCATCAATTGAAACAGATAAATTACTGTGCAGAGAAGAGTTTACATTAAGTAATGGTAAATGTATTAGAACTATATCAAATAACGCTATACCAGTTAAATATGAGTGTTCTAAAGGGGATGCTAAGACAAGACTGGAAATGGGTTTAACTAGTGCTGATGCAGGAGATGCAAATGATATAGTTTGTGTAGATTTATCTAGTGCAACACATCCAGTTACTCCATGTGAATTACCTCAAAGTGATCCAACAGAAAGAATGAAATCAGGAGGACGTTGTTATTGGCATAGAGCTCCTGTAATAGAATCTGGTTGTCCTGGTAAAATACGTGTTGGGGGTGAATGTTGGGATAATGCTACTAATATATTAATATGTGCTGGATATAGAGATGGAAAACAATATAAAAGTAGAGATGAATATTGTGAACATTCTATTAAGTATTATGATCCAGTAGTTAAAGAGTATAGATGTGAAGATGATTTTACATTAAACGGAAATAAGTGTGAAAAAGATGAAGTAGAAGAAGCATGGAATGAAAGAGTTTGTGAAGATGGATATACAATAGTAGATAATGATAGATGTATTAATAAGAATAATAATGTATCTAAAGTAGATGGTTATGTTTGTGAAATGGAAAACTTTAAAATAAAAGATAATATGTGTCATGTATATGAAGTAATTGATGCTAAAAAAGGTTAAAATAAGACTTATAGTCTTATTTTTTGTATAATTGTGTCAAATTTAATAAAAATTGTATAAAGAAAAAAGGATTTTGGCAAAATATTACATATATATATAGTAGAGGGAGATAAAAATGAAAAGGGATGTTTTAGATTTTATTGAAGAATTTACTGATAATTATAGTGAACTATTTGTAGAATCTTTTATTATGCAATTTTTAGTTAGTTTTAAGGAAGAAGATAAGATTAAATATATAAAAATAGCTAAAGAAGAACTTGATAAAAAGATAGATAAGAGAATAAAAAAAGAGACATAAGTCTCTTAATTGTTTAGACAATTTTTATTATTATTATTATTGAACCATCCTGCTCCGATAATAATAACTAATAGTATAAATAATACTATCCATATAGCAGCACCTATACCATAACCACTAGTATATCCTGCATATGTTGGAGCAGAATAAGGAGTACTTGCATAACCACCACCATAGTAGCCATTATTTCCATAATAATACATATTAATACCTCCTTTATGTATCTATTATATTTTATTAATAATAGTCATATTTTGACATTAAAATATTAATAAGATATTTTTTAACTAGTAAATATATGGTAAAATGATATGGGATGATTATATGAAGAAGATATTTTCTAAATTAGATAAACCACTTCTTATAGTAACAATACTTTTATGTGTTATTGGTCTTATTATGGTTTTTTCATCTTCTTCAGTAGCAGCAATATTAAGATATAATAAAGCCCCTACATATTTCTTTATAAGACAATTAATATTCTTAATAGCATCTTTTATTGGAGGATTATTTTTTTTAAGAATACCTACTAAATGGTATAAGAGTGTTTCTTATATTTTAGTTATTGGTGTAATAGCATTACTTGCATTATTACTTATATATGGTGAAATAACTAACCATGCCCAAAGTTGGTTTTATATTCCTGGTACTGGTTTTGCTATTCAACCATCTGAATTTGCTAAATCATTTTTAATTATATTTATGGCAGTATTTTATAATAATTTGATAAAAAGAAAAGTAGATAATATTTATTTATATTTAATACCAATATCTATTGCAGGTATTCTTGGTATACTTATACTTATGCAACCAGACTTTGGTAGTGCTGCAATACTTCTTGCAATAGCATTTTGTATATTTATTAGTCTTCCTATGGCTAGAAGTAATATACCTAAAATAGCTATGATATTAGGTATTGGAGTATTAGTATTAGGAGTAGTATTATTATATAGTGGTAAAGAAATACTTAATAGTGAACAAATGAGTAGATTTAATTTTCAAAATCCTTGTCAAAGATATAAAGAAAAAACAGGATATCAAGTATGTAATGGATTTATTGCTATAAATAATGGAGGACTTACTGGTGTAGGAATAGGTAATAGTACTCAAAAGTATTTATATTTACCTGAAAGTCATACTGACTTTATATTTGCTATATTAGTTGAAGAATTAGGTTTATTATTTGGAGTATTTGTAATATTCTTATATGCAATACTTTTATATAGAATATTAAAGATTGCAAGAGATTCTTATAATTTAAGAAATTCAATTATTGCTTATGGAACATTCTGGATGTTTGCATTCCATGTTATTATAAATTTATCTGGTATGTTATCTATAATGCCACTTACTGGAGTTCCATTACCACTTCTTAGTTATGGTGGATCATCTACTTTAAACTTTGTAGTAATGATATTTGTAGTGGAAAGAATAGCAATAGAAAATAAAATAAGTAAAAATAAAGAAGATTTAGAAAAACTAACTAATAACTAGTTAGTTTTTTTGTCCGAATTTCACCACATTTTAAAAAAGTTTTCTTGAAAAAAAAGGAAATCAAGAAAAAATCTTGTATATAAATAGTGAAAGGAGGAAAATAATGATTTTTGATTTTATAAAAGAAAATAGATTAATTAGTTTAATTATAAGTATTATATTAAATATTATTCTTATATTTTTAAGTATATTTTTTATATATAGATATTATAATTATGAATGTAATAATAATATAGAGATAAATGAACTATCTTATAATGATACTAAGGGAGAATCTAAAGAAGAATTCTATGTAGAAGTAAAAGGTGCAGTTAAAAAACCATCGATATATAAAGTTACAAAAGATAATATTATTAATGATGTTATTACTATGGCTGGTGGTTTTACTAAAAGTGCTTATACTAAGAATATTAATTTAAGTAAACATGTATCTAATGAATTAGTTATATATGTATACACTGAAAAAGAGTATAAGTCTTTAAAGAAAGTTAAAACTATTGAGAAAACTAATTATGTTTATTTAGATACACCTTGTGAATGTAGTACATATGAAATAACTAATTGTGTAGAAAACTCTCAAAGTGAAATAATTGCAAGTGATAAAGATACTGTGTTTATTGATGAAGAAAAAGAAGAAGAGAGTAATAATGGCTTAGTAAATATTAATACTGCGTCTAAAGATATTTTAGTTACTTTAACTGGCATTGGTGAATCAAAAGCTAATGATATTATTAAATATAGAGAAGAGAATGGTTTATTTAAATCTATTGAAGAAATTAAAAATGTAAGTGGTATAGGTAATGCTTTATTTGAAAAGATTAAAGACTATATTACAGTCTAATACTTTTTATATTATATTCACTTTATTATTATTAATCTTTGTTATTATTACTACTAAAGTAATTAAATATAATAGTAATATTAATAAAAACTCATTTACTGGAGTAGTAACTAATATAGTAGTAAATGATGATAAAGTAGATATTTATATAAAGAATAAAGAAATATTTAAAGGTACTATATATAATAAAGATAATATTGATTATTATGATTATTTAGGTAAAAAAGTTAAAGTTATATTTGAAGATAAAGAAATATCTAATAATACTATTTTTAATACTTTTAATTATAAAGAATACTTATATAATAATGGTATTTATAAAATTGGTAATATAAATAATATAACAATAATTAAAGATAGTAATATTTTTTATAAGATTAAATTATTTATAATAAAAAGAATTAATACATATGATAACAAGATAAAAGAGTATTTAAATCTATTTATTTTAGGTAATAAAAGTATGTTAGATAATAATATATATTCATCATATAAAGATAATGGCATAAGTCATTTATTTGCTATTTCTGGTATGCATATTAATTTAATTATAGTATTATTATCATTTATATTTAAAAAATTTAGATATAAAAATATTGTGATTAGTATTACACTTTTATTCTTTATGTTTATAACTAATTTTACTGCATCAGTTCTTAGAACTTGTATATTTTTTGTTTTAAAATTCTTAAGTATATTTTTAAACATTAAAATTAATAATATAAAGCTATTATTTTTAACTTTATACATTGTATTAATAATAAATCCATTTATGATATATAACACTGGATTATTATATTCATTTATAATTACTTTATCTCTTTTATTAGAAAAGAATCATATATTAGGTAATTATATAGTAAGAATATTAAAAATAAGCTTCATAAGTTTTATTGTGTCACTTCCAATTACAATGAGTATTAATTATGAAATAAATTTATTATCTATTATTTTAAATATCATCTATGTACCTTTTGTTTCTTTAATAGTATTTCCACTTAGTATTTTAACTTTTATATTTCCATTTTTATCAAACATATTAATTATAATAATTAATATATTAGAAAAATCTAGTTTATTTTTTAATATTAATAGTATAAGTATAGTTATTCCTAAATTAAATATATTTATTATTATTATTTATTATGGATTATTACTATTGTTTTATTTTAAAAGAAAAAAGATATTAATTATAATGTGTTTAACTACAATAATACTATATAAAATTATTTTTAATATTGATTCAAATAATTATGTATATTATTTCGACGTATCTCAAGGTGATAGCTTCCTTATTATTACTCCTTATCATAAAAATATTACTATGATTGATACAGGTGGAATAGTTAATAGTGATTACCATCCAATTAACAATATAATACTGTTTTTAAAAAGTATAGGAATTACTAAAATAAATAGTCTAATTATCACTCACGGAGATTACGATCATATGGGAGAAACGGTTAATTTAGTAAATAACTTCAAAGTAGAAAAAGTAATATTTAATTGTGGTGAGTATAATGAATTAGAAGAAGATTTAATTAAAGTACTTAATAAAAAGAAAATACCATACTATTCATGTATTAAAGAATTTAATCTAGATAATAACAAACTATATTTCTTACAAACAAAAGAATTAGAAAAAGAAAATAAAAAGTTAAAATGACATATAAAAATATGATATAATAATTATAGGAAGTGATAATATGGAAAACATTGAAAATAATAATCCATTTTTAAACTTATTAAAAGAAGATAATCTTAAAAAAGTAAAGATTGATACTAAACTTATTCCTGCTTTTAAAGTTGTTATTTCAAATATAAGTGAATTTTTTAACAAAAATGGTTTAATGAATATAAAAGATTGGAATACTTATTTTGATCGTTTCTTGATCAGTAATAATATGGAACAAGTGTGTATAAAACTGGGTAGTTTAAGTAATAATACGTTTAGTGGAGAATATAAAAAAGAAGAAAAAGAAATAGTTTTAGATCATAATTATAGTAATATTGATGATCTTGATAAAA